>AMFJ01000470.1_pt1 | contig 29477 bp, 28 predicted proteins | sample 427208 | NCBI WGS metagenome assembly AMFJ01 (sample SAMN02954298, study PRJNA114691) | groundwater metagenome | biome: aquatic; feature: subsurface aquifer; material: sediment; isolation source: subsurface aquifer sediment | place: USA: Rifle, CO | collected 2008-08 | reverse complement strand
AATCCCAGAGACCAGTCTCTGGGATTTTTTCATTTTTGATTTTAGAAGAAAAAATAATTCATTCAATATAGCGCAACTAATAAAGAGAAGGATATAATTGTGTAAATTAGCTTCTTATACCCGACATTCAAACTTAATAGATAAATGCAAAGGAAATCTTTGTGAGTGATTTTCCTATCTCAGGATATCTCATTTATTATTGAAACCGGAATCATCATAATGAATAAAATCAGATTGCTCAATGAGGCCACTAAGAAAAATCTTGCAGTAAGATCCCTGTCTTGAATTAATGTTTGGATTATAAAAACAGACAAAACAAAATAAATAAGATATTTGATTATTTTACCGTACATTATTCTGCCGACAAGAGACATATGGCTTATCTCTATCTCATTTTTGACTATCTCCACAAAATCAGTTCTTGCAGGCTTTGGCACTTCATCCCATCAGCTTGCCATATTCCAGATTTCCTTTATCCTTTCTTTTCTTTTGTTTATGACTATCAGAAAAAAAGTTCATATTATTACCAGATAGAAGAAAAAATAAATCAAGAAGGGGATATTTACATATTTTAAAAAAACATTTAATATCAGAAAAGCGACTAGACATGCAAAAACAAAATAAATAGCAAGCTGATCAAGCGTAAAATATCTTGTTATCTCATCGTTTTTATGCCTTGATACTTTTTGAAGATTCGATATTACCTCTTTTTGTATTTCTTCATCAAGCATCATGAAGCCGGGGTCTCGTTTTAGATTGGCTATTTCTATGGCTATGAATTCACCTTTTTTTGTAATTTTTCAGGTTGTTTGGATTTTACTCATTTTAAAATAATATCATGATTATAGCTTTAAAAATACGAACTGAACATCCAGGATATATTCTATACTATAATGAAAGGATTCTCAAATTTTTTTATTATTTAATCTTAGGCGGCTTTTAAATATTTTTCACTTAATAATGCCTCACTGCTATGAAAAAGGAATCGATTTTTTGAAGTTAAATTAATTGCAAATATATAGATATCAGCTTACTCAGTCGTCTCAAATTATATTTCAATCTGAACATTTTAGTCATCAAGAATAATTTCTGACAGCAGTTTCATATAATATCTCTCAAGAATATATTGCAGTTCAATCGCTTACTACGCTGAATAAAGGGTAGATTAGAGGATTCACATTTTGGAAAGTATTTCATGAGTATCCGGCGGAGCTGTGATCACAGGAGTACGTTGCATTAGTTAGAGTACAAGGGCATTGATGTAAGTTGCACGCTTGAGTGTCTCATGGATAGGTTCAACAATAAGAATCATCAACTATGGCTCAATCATTTCTTTGACAAGTTACAGTCCTTGTTTGAGTTCAATCTCAGCAAGTAGTACTGCACGATGACCAGCTTCAGATATTCCAAGTATAGATATATCATTGAATGCATGCCTGATTTTCGTATGCTCAATCAAGATACCCATCAGTACATGTTCTTGTCTCGCCTTGGCACAAAGTAGGATAGATAGGATTGGCCAAGCTATATGCCGATATAGTTCAAGAATGCTCTATTGTTGATCACCAGGGTAATAAACACGCTAGAGTCTTTAATGTTCTTTGTCAGAAAAATAGCTCCTGTCATTTGTAATATGCTTTTCAAGGCGATATTTCATAATATGGGAAAATCGCTTTCATCTCTTCCTTTGAATCATCTATAGGATAAATATAAACCTGTTTTCCGGAACTTGTTCACTCTAACTCATACGAAAGCATTCCTCCAGATGAATTAGTGACATTCACGGCATAATCAAAATTTGCAAAATCAAATGAATAAGGCGTTCAAGTAGAAGAAAAATTTCAATCATCGAGCAATATTCATGTATTGTCAGTTATCACTCAGGAGAAACTATCGATAATATCGACCTTTTTTGAGCTATTGAAACTTGCCTTATTGAGCTTATAGGTTTGGATTAGATTTCAAATTGAAGAGAATTTTCATGATAAGATCATTCATGTTGCGGCACTCATATTTATTACAGATCCGGTATTGTAAGGGTTCTGATCTATAAAATCCGATATATTATCATTGGCAGCAAAAACAGAGTCGGTAGCATTTGGGGCAATATATCAGAATGAGGTCCTTCTTGAATAATCATCGTTATCGGTAAGTTTTGAATCCGAAGACAATACTCAAGTCATATATCATCAAGCGTAGCTTCATTTGTAGTCATCATTGTCGCAGACATCGCTAATTCAATCAGCTCACGCTTCCCAGGTTCATGTGCAGACAGGAGCGGCTCAAACGTAACTTTTTATTATTCATCAAGAACATGAGAGGATATCCTCTGCAGATCATCATGAATTTGTATTCTGAATCATTTTAGCGATTACCCTCATCTTATTATCCGCAAAAATATCATACTGCTTATTCATTTTGTCGACTCCTTTCTGATCCTGATTCACTTCAATAAGATTTCACATGGCAAAAGCCATCATGGAAACAGCAATTGTAATCATCATCACGTAAAGCAATATATATCAATTTTGATTTTTTTTCATGTTTATTTGACTACAGAAATACGAAATGCGAAAAATGTATCGCTCTTATCCATGACCTCGCTATAGCTCCTATTGAAAAAGGGGCTATAATATTCAGGCGTCACAGTGATATCCAATTTTCACGAAGATCAAACATTTAAAAAATAATATCACAGCTTGAATAATTTCACATCTGAATATCGGGATATATTTGAAGTATCAAGATTATCTAAAAAACCTCAAAAATCATCCTTTGCCTCATTCACTCAATCAGAATCAAGAACATAAATGAACGGAATATAATCAGAATATTTTAGAGAATTTCCATATGCTACTTTTTTATTCTTTTGGTCGTAAGCTCATATTATAAACCCTCAGGTTTGTCAGGAATTCGTAAAAGCCGCAGCGCTGAATCAATACTTATCTCATTTTAAAATTCATCATGTTAAAGCTAAAAATTCAGTATTTGCATTTTTTTGACTCAAGAAATCATTCTTGAATTGCAATGCTTTTTCATAAGATTTATTGGCATATTGTGAAACCAAAAAATTGCCAGACATATATAAGAATATAAAAGAAAGCCCTCATATGACTATAGTCGTGATGACCATAGTTATTATCATCTCAATCAACGTGAATCCGGATTTTCTTCTTTTATCTGATAACATAATTTTTTTCATTATTTCTATTTGAATCTGATGCATTTATTTCATAAAAATCATATTGGACTCAATTAAGGATTCAAGTTCAGGACTTAATTATCGAGTGAGTGGATTCTTCGCTTTCATCAGAGAAAAAATCCAATCATCAGGACGAATATTTTGAATCAGCAGTTGTATCTACAAAATTTGATCAAGTAAAGTATAAATAAAATGGAGTTCAAATCGGAAAATTTGGTGACTTAGCCGTAACAAACAATGATGAAACGTATAGATTGAAATTATTGAAATTCAAGTCTTCTGAAAGTTGCCTATTTACATTCATCATGTAGATATAAGATCGGAAAACGGCCAAAACAACAACTCAAATAATGGCCATCGCTATGATAGTCTCTATTAATGTGAATCATCTTAAATGTTGTTTTTTCATATTTTCATTCTGTTTGAGAAAAGACTGCTACTTCATTTTAACTTTTTATTGCACATAAATCAAGCTGAAATCTAAAAACAGATGAAATCATCACACCTTGTCCAAAGAATAGCATCCAAATGTAAGCGCGGGATTTGAATTTTTTGCGAAACCTCTTCCCAGAATTCTTGTATTTTCATTCATTCAGTATTATATTTGTCTCATATTCGGGCAATTCTTGAATCTATAGGAATTCCTATTCCATAAGGCGAAATCAAAAAATATCAAAATTTGATTCTAGCCGCATAATGAAACATCTTAAGCGCAAATAATATCGTCTTACTCTCTTTGTCTTGTTTCATAGTTTTTGATAATGCTACTTGCAGCTCTGACAGATTGTTGTAGAAATATTCTTCCTCCCCTTTTATGATATCAAATAAGGCCTCTGTTTTTATTAATCGCGGCATCTTCATGTTGAGAATCCTTTTGTTTCATTTGGATTGAAGCAGGAATGTCTCAAAAAAAGAGAATGTTGCCTTAAAATCATATTCTTCAGGAAATTCATATCTAATTGAAAATTCAGCAAATTCCTCCCAATATTCTTCTCCTGTGCTAGATAACTGATATGAGAGCAGTGAATTGGCTATAATTATAGCGAAGAAAAACGGGCTGTTTCAAATATTTTCGCATATTTTTTTTATTGCGAAAAATTGCCTATCAGATTCTTCTATTCTCCTAGCGTCTTTGAGATTGTATTTCGATAACAGTCAAATTAGTTCGTCCATACTGATCAAGTTTGATTTTGAAAAAATATATAAAATATTATACGGGTTTTTTGCGAAAAACTAATTTTTATGCTAAACTATTCATATAAAAATTAATAAGCGAATAATGGAAAAGCTTGAATATAAAAAAAGTCAAAATAAAGAAAGGGCTCCTAAAAAAATCGAATCAAAGAAGCACAAGGAAGCTGCAAGAAGAAAATTTTTAGAAAAACAAAAAGCCGTCGAAGAGGCTCGAGAAAAAAGAACTCGTCTGAAAGTGGATACGCAAATCGTACTATTGACTCAAATTTTCAATAATTTTCTGCAGAACCTTAAAGATAACACTGACGTAAGGAAATGAGCGACCATATTTGCGAAATGAATTGATTATATCCTGACTGCAGAAAGCGTAAAAAAATGACTTGATGAGAGCCTTAATAACTCTATAGAAACATATAGAAAATTATCATCGAATATTTTTGAGTATCTTAAAACAACAAAATTGACTGAGGGCGAACAGAAAAAAATCGAAAAGATATTAAGCGATTTTCATACTGCAGCGTGAGAAATATACTATAATGAAATGAATATCGATAGGGAATTATTTGCAAAAATTATAACCGAAACAGATAAGAATCTGGAATTCATTTCAGAAGAAAGAAATGTCACATATGCTCATATCAAACGAGTGAATAAGGCTTTTTTGCCTAATTTTGACTGTCTTTATATTTCATCGGAAAAATATCAAGTTCCGGCTGAGCTTATAGTGGCCATAATACAAAATGATACTTCAATAGGCAAGCATATGGCTACAAAAAATAATTTTTGAAATGTATGAAATGATGATTGAGGAGCTCGGGTAAATTTTGATACGCCTCAAGATTGATTGGACGCGGTCGCTAAAAATCTCAAGAAAAGGATAGATAAATTCAGGGAATATGTCAAAAATAGGCATCCGACCGTAATAGAGTTGGTCACTTGAAAAATCAAATGATGAAAAAGATTCTTCTTAGAATATATGACTCACCCCAAATGACCCATGAGAGTGGCTTCAATTTATAATAAGCTTGCCGAAAAGAACTATGTTAAGATAAATGACGATACATCTGAGGTTATGAAAAATCCAGAACCATCGGAATATATTCCAATATCAATTCCTGTCGCCCAGATTTAAACCACTTATTTAAATTATGGAAATTAAAGCAGAATTCAATTTATAACTGCACGGATTTATTCTTGTATTTTGCCAATTTTTAATATAATGAAACCACTTGTTCAGACAAGCGGTTTTTTAGTACTTCGTTTTTGAATATTAACTTTTGGCTTAGGCAAATCTAAGCTTGAATATTAATATCTGATATTCAGAAATGAATGACTAATCTTTCCCTTATCTAAGCAAAGTTTATATATCTAATTAATCCATTATGATTATTTGACTAAGTGATACTCGCATACTCGAGCACAAACCTTTTAAGAAAACTTACAATATTTCAGGCAAGAATATTACTTTAGAAAGCTGAAAATTGGCTCTGCTTATTGATTGAAGCGTGGTGATAACTGATGAAGATGGGAATTATCTTCTTACTACTGCCGGTATCAATGAAAAAGTAAAGCCTGGTACGGATTTCTTCCCGATGACAGTTGATTTTCAAGAAAAATACTATGCAACAGGTAAAATCGGATGAAACAGATTCATGAAAAGGGAATCTCGCCCATCTGAAGCATCAATACTTAATTCACGCCTTATAGACAGGCCAATTAGGCCAATGTTCCCAAAATGAACAGTCAATGAAGTGCAAATTATTTCAACCATACTATCTTCTTCAGGAACATCTGATTATGGTTTTTATTGAATAACTTGAGCCTCATTGGCATTAATGTTGTCAGGAACCGCTGAATTTGAATGACCGGTATCAGGAGCAAGGATCATCGTTGATCAAAATGATGAATTCAAATTCGATCCATCAATAGACGACCTTAAAAATGCGAAGCTTGACCTTACGATCGCTTGAACTCTTGATGCAATAACAATGGTAGAATCCCAATGACAAGAAGTCAGCGAAGACCTAGTGATAAAGGCATTCGAGTATGCTCATTCAATAGTCAAAGAATTTTGCAATATGCAACTTGATTATGTTGCAGAATATTCAAAACTTCATGCGCTTCCAAAATCAAAAATAGTTGTAAAACACCTTCCGGCAGATTACAAAATGAAAATTTCATCTTATGTGACTGAAGATAAAATGACTCCTCTTTACCATGTTTGAAAAATGGAGTTCCATGAAGAAATGCATAAATTATGACAGGAAGTAAAAGAATGGATCGGAGATACGACAGAAGACCCAGTTACAGAGGCGGAAATCGATGAATGCGTATATATGGCCATCAAGAAGCATATGAGAACTAGAGTCCTAAATGAAAAAATCAGGTTAGATTGAAGAAAAACTGCTGAAGTCAGGCCAGTTTGGTGAGAATTCGGAATTCTTCCGAGAGTCCATGGCTCTGCTTTATTCCAAAGATGAGTGACTCAGGCTTTAACCATCACTACGCTTGGTTGACCTGGAGATATACAGATAATTGATGATATGTTTGAAGAAAATACTAAAAGATACATCCACCACTACAATTTCCCTCCTTTTTCAGTAGGTGAAGTCAGGATGATGAGATGACCGGGAAGAAGAGAGATAGGGCATGGTAGGCTTGCTGAAAAAGCTCTTGAGCCAGTTCTTCCATCGCTTGAAGAATTCCCATATTTCATCAGGATGGTTTCTGAAATCACTACCTGTAACGGTTCAAGCTCTATGGCTTCGATATGCGGCTCTTCAATGTCGATGATGGATGCCTGAGTGCCTATCAAGAACATAGTGAGCTGAGTTGCGATGTGAATGATATTTGACGAAGAAAATGGGAAATATGAGATATTGACTGATATCCAAGCACAAGAAGATTTCCTATGAGATATGGATTTCAAGGTTGCGGGCACTATCAAATGATTGACCGCTCTTCAGATGGATTGCAAGATCAAATGACTTTCAATGGAAGTTATAAGAAAAGTCATTTCTCAATCCCAATTGGCTCTAGAATCAATCAGAGTTGATATGACAAAGACTCTTACGACACATCGTCCAGAACTTTCTCCATTCGCTCCATTCATAGTAAGCATGAGAATCCCTGTGGATAAGATCAGAGAAGTCATAGGAAAAGGTTGAGAAACTATCCAAAAAATAACAAAAGAGTTTGAAGTTAAGATAGATATAAATGATGAAGGTCTGTTATCTGTTACCGCAAAAACTCAAGAACAAGGGAAAAACGCCATTGATTACATAACTAAGATGCTTAAATGAATCGAAGTTTGAGACACATGAATCGGTAAAGTTGCAAAAATTCTTGATTGAATCGGGGCAATATTGGACCTTGGTCAAAACAAAAGCTGAATGATACATATTTCAAAAATCGCAAAAGAAAGGGTAACTAATATAGGTGATTATCTTAAAGTTTGAGACATGGTTGAATATAAAGTAATCTCAGTTGATACGGTTGCAGGAAAAGTAGGGTTAGAGAGAGTTATCAAAGAATAATTTTCCTTCTACAGCGGAAACTTTTTAAAAAATTTATCCGCTAATAGATTTTATCATCAATAAAAGAAATAATTAATATGATTTGTTTTGTACTATGACGTGAGTTCAGGCTCTCAATCGCTGAGCTCAAAGCGTATTTCCCTGATTCGGAATGTCTTTTTGCCGAACGTGAAGTCGCTATATTCGATAAGATAGACAGAGAAGAAGTAAAAGCGGGCTTTGTTAAATTAGGATGAACTGTAAAAGCTTTTGAAATCCTAAAAGAAATTGATTCCGAAAAAGAATTCAATAAGCATGCAATAGACTTCATATCTGCAAAAGCCTGAAAATATGAATGAAAATTCACTTTCGCACTAGCCCAATATTGAACTCAGAAGGATCTTTTCACTTACGGGATACAAATTAAGAAGGAAGCAAGGAAGACGACAGAAACGAATATAAGGTTTGTCAATAAGAATTCTTCCAACATAAATGCTGCCGTATTCAAAAAAGAGCTTTGAGCAGATTGATCTGAGCTTAATTTATTGTGAGTCTGAGAAAGATTTTTCATATGAGAAACAATTGCATACCAAGATGTAGATGAATATTCAAAAAGGGATTATTCAAAAGAAAGAGATATGCAAGTATGAATGCTGCCTCCGAAATTGGCCCAAATGATGATAAATATCTCTTGAAAAGAGACAAAATGAATCTACGATCCATTTTGCGGATTATGAACAATACTTATAGAATCTATTCTTTGAGAGAAAAAAGAGATATATTGAAGTGATCTGAATGAAGATATGGTTAAGGCAAGCAGCAAAAATATCGCTCTTTACCTTGACAAATCCATAACATTTCAAGTTTTCAAGCAAGATGCCGGAAAAATTGAAGGCGTTGGATTCCTTAAAGATAAATCAAGAATTGCAATAGTTACAGAATGATATCTGGGATCCATAATGACAAGATGACATGTCACTGAAGATAAGATTCTTGAAGAAAGAAGAAAACTTGCCCGAATTTATGATTGATTCTTCTATTGATTGCAAAGATTGAATTTCAAATGAAAGATAGTCATAAGCTTCCCTTTCTGGCAATTCAAATGAAAATATCTATATTTTGAAGAAATCTATTCCATTTTAAAGAAATATGGTTTCGCTCCGCTAAAACTTCTTCCGGATGAAAGCGAATATAAGGAAACTAAGACCTGAAGCCTATTATACCATAGGCCGAATCAACAAGTCTGAAGAGAAATATTCTGTCTTCAATCTTCAAAATAATCTTAAAAAAATAATCCCAAGGAAAATCCTTGGGATTATTTTTTTTATTCTATTTAATTTAGATATATATCCAAGGGGCTATGGAATTAAGTATAAGTCCCATTGAAAACAAAACCAGAAGTGCCACCAAAACGCGCTTAAACATCTTCTTATCGTCTTTCTTTCATTCCAATGACATTTTCAGTCCTGACAATACCAGCATTAGTACGGCTACCAGTATGGATAAGAATGTGACATATTTTATCATACCCTTTAACATAAGCATAACTGCTCAAAAATTTCATCCTATTTCACAGACATATTTCCTTGTTGTAACAGTGTCTCCTCAGCCTGCTCATGTTTTTAATTTACAGTCCATTCAAGGAATATTCTCAGTAACTGTAATTTTAGTAACACTTGATGCTGCAGTGCCCGTGCCAGCTGCGAATGAATAGCTTCAGAATGCTCATATTGAAGCTAAAAATACGATGGCTAATATTAAAAATTTTTTCATAATGTAACGATAATAGCTTAAATGTTTTTAGAATTTCAAATCTTTAAGGTCTTTCAAGAATGCATAACTTGCAAGTAGGATTATTACTGCAATAAAAGTGTTTTTTATTATAGCGATTCATTTTTTTGCTTTTGCCTCGTCTCATGCAGAAGTGATATAATAAAATCCTCAAAGCACCAAAAAGAATATCGCAACCGGCCCGGTAAAGAAGAGTGCCAGATTTGCCAATTGTGAAAATAGGTTTTGTCATTGCTGGATGTCTCAGCTATAAGCAACAAAAGTCCAGAAATGAATTACTCCCAAGAATATCAGACCCATGATTCAATTCAAGAAACGTATTTTTGCTTTTTTCCTTTTTTCTTCATTTCATCCTGAGGATATCAGTCATATTCAAGCCATAATGAATAGCATTATGACAAGTCATATCACTATTGCTTTAACAAATGAAATTATTCAATTCTCGACAGTTGAATTCCAATTGAAGAAATTGACAAAGATATTCGCATCTGTACCGGCGATTATTCAATCATCACCGGAGGCTACGCTGCTGAATTCTGTTTTTCAAGTTACATTTTCATCATTTTTTCCAGAAAATACATCATATAACTTTCACGGTATATTTATGAATATGAAAGCAACCAGAGTGTAATATATCTGTCTTTTTGCGGCAGCCAACTTATCATCGGCTCACATGGCCATAATCATTTGAAACCCAAGGAAAACAAGATATATGAGTATTACTCAGCTTAATAAGATTTTTAAGGTATGTAAAACTCCAAGCCATCCATTCTGTAATTTTTCTAACGCATCTCATCCTCATACTGGGTTTATCGAAACATTGGTTATAACAGATCAATTTCATATGCTTTTCCCTATATCGATAACTCATTTGGCCAATGCAAATTGTGTGCATGCCAATAAGAGAAGCGCTATAAGCAATAATATTTTATTTTGTCTATTCATAAAATGAAAATATATATAAAAATGTCTGCAAATTTTTGCAGACATTGTATTTGTTAATCATCATTTGTAAAGTATCAAATGTAATCCTCTTCCTTGACGATTCATTGGTCTCTAAGCCTATCTGCAGAAGCTTTCATGGAAATCATTCATTCCTTGCTTCACATTTCGATATTATTGTTAATCTGGATAAGATCTCAGCTTTTTATCAGGTTCTTGATACCGCTTGTTATATACATAAGCTCATGTATACCCACTCTTCATCCTCATTCGGCTTTTGGGACAAGCCTTTGAGATAGGACTCCCAGAAGGGCATCAGCGAGACGGACCCTAACTTGGCTCTGAATATCCGGGTTAAAGAATTGTATTACACGATTGATCGTTTGTACGCTTCATGATGTATGCAGAGTTGAGAATACCAGATGTCAAGTTTCAGCCAAATTCATTGCAGCCTCTACAGTCTCTTTGTCACGCATTTCTCAGACCATTACTATATCTGGATCCTCACGCATCGCCGCTCTTATGGCGGATATGAATGTATCGGTATCTCTTCCGACTTCTCTTTGTGAGAATATGCATTTTTTGTCTGAAAATATGAATTCTATGGGATCTTCGATTGTTATGACATGCTCATTCCTATTTTGATTTATCTTATCAAGGATTGAGACCATGGTAGTTGATTTACCCGAACCTGTTGGTCAAGTGATAAGGAATAATCATTGTTTTGCCGTTAATATCTTCTCTAATCACTTCGGTAACCCTAAGGCATCCATTTCTTTTGCATCTCTTTCAATCATACGTAATACAAAGCCCATTTTTCAAAGCTTAAAGAAACCATTCACACGAAATGGAGTTCAATCTTGGGCAACGTATGCAAAATCGGCATCTCTTTTTGTATGAAATTGCCTGATTTTGTCAGTATCTCATTTGAATAACTGTTCAGCAAGCCTTTCTAGTATCTCTCTACTAAATATTCATGCTTGTGTAGCTTTTCAGATGTGTCAATGCACACGAAATGCAACATGATCACCTTCTGAAATATGCACATCCGAAGCCTTGTTCTTAATTGCGTAAGAAAGAAGTCCTTCGATATTTATCTGTTCTTGATAAGCCATAATCTCCTTTTTTAAATTATTAAATTTTTTGAGCTTTAAATGTAAGTATCATCTTATTGACTTTTTCTTCTTCTAGGGAAATTTCTTTGACCTCATTGGCAAGATTTTGCTTTTTCTGTTTTAAATCAGATATCTGTTCATCTATATCGCCAATCGTTCAGTTTTTTTCGCTTTTTACGGCCCCATGTCCTACTAGAAGTTCCTCCAAATCATCAATTGCCTTATCCAAAATAGCATAAGGATCGGCTATTACTGCTTCCACAGGCTCTATTTTCACAGGAGCTACAGGGAGAGTCTCTTCTGCCTTGTCTTCGAAAGAGGGCTCTTGATTGAAAAAAGCATTTTCTTGTGGCTCATCGCTAAGCATTGTGACATTATTTTCAACAGCTTCGGCTTCTTGGTCAGAAGTTTCGTCTGCATTTATAACAACGTCTGAAGAAGACGAGTCATCAAGGAATAAGCTAAAGCCATCGTTTTTTATCTCTGGTTCTGCAGTCTCCGCAGGGGTGATATTCATTGAAGAAAGATCAAGAAAAGATATTGCGCTATCGGGAATATCCTCTGCTTTGATTTCGCTTATCGTATTTGCAGGAGTATCATCAAGAATAAGGAATCCTCCATCTTGAGTGCCATAGCCTCCTTGTTGAGAAGTGGCTGTCGTAGCAGCTTCTTCTTCAGCGATTACATTATCAAAAAGTCCCATATTTGTTTTTGTATGAATAAATAAAAGTATTCCCTATAATATTACCATATTTCAAAATATTTTGCAAAAAAAAAGATATTTTTTATAATTCAGCCGCAACTAAGAAAATATGGAGAGAATGTTTTTTTAGAATTTAATAATTATTTATAGAATTTTATGGATTACAAAAAAGCACAGGAGCTGTTAAAGCTACAACAAGAAGCACAAAAAATACAAAATGAACTTTCTAATATACATATTGAAGCTGAGGTTGACGGTTTTGTGGTTACTATTGATTGACAAATGAAAGTCATTTGAGTAGAAATCGAGAATGCGGATCTTCTTAAGGATAAGGCAAGGCTTGAAAAAGCTGCAACTGATTCAATCAATAAGTGATTGAAAAAATCTCAAGAAATCGCTGCTGATAAAATGAAATGAGTAATGTGAAGCATGGGTCTGAATATCCCATGAATGTAGAAGAAATAGAAAATTAAAAATAGAAAATAGAAAGTTTCCATAAAAATATCCATCACAATGTGATGGATATTTTTTGATTGTTTCACCAATTAACCCCTATCTTCTATTTTCTACTTTCTATTTTCTATTTTCAATTACTCATCCATATCATATATTCTAAATTTGTAATCGTCCTCGACAAATCTTCATTTTAAGGCTGATAGACATTTTACTACGTTATTATGCCAATTTTTGGAAGATGAAGCATATATGGCTCAATCTTTATTTCACCATCTGGAAAGCATATCAATGCTTCTATATTTTCTTAAGTATCTGTTATTAAGAGTTTTTGACATCCAATAAATTCAATCTCTTGGAGAATCGAAGTCATAGGTTCATCCTGAGTCAGTGTTTCATATATTTCAAACGTTGTATCACGTCTTAAGATGTCTTCATAATCATGTTTCAGCCAATCATACGCATATCATGAAACTTGGATCTATCTGTCAGTTCAGTGCCTCTTCAGTCCATAAATCCCAGTTATTGAATTTATCGCTTGCATAATTATTAAGCAGATATTTCTGGCGCTCGATTTCGGAATCTCAAGCTATGAAAAACTTTTGGAATCTATCCATATTTATTTTATTTCAATACTTGAGCTTCAGATCTTCGACATACTTATATCTGTATTTCAGCTCAAGATCATCAAATTTAAGATGCGTCAGATCAAAATATCTCAGCGGATCAACATTTTCCCTATCTTTAAATACTTCGAAATGAAGATGCGCTCAAGATGTCATCGGTCCAGCTCAAGGAGTTCCAGGCGCTCATCCTGATACTGCAAAAACTTGTCATGCTTCAACGAAATCAAATTGATTCACTAATACCTGAGAAACATGTCAATAGACTGTTACAAATCAATCTGCATGTTTAAGCGCAATATATGCATAACCTCATTTTACAGGAGGTCTTACAAAATACACATATCATGGCGCAGGAGCCTTAAGGTCCGTTCATTGTGAAAATCTTATGTCTATGGCCTCATGTTCGCTTCATAATTGAGAATAATAATCTTCATCATGAAAAAATGTTGAAATTCATCTGGCAGGCTCAGCCATCCATGAAAGAGGATTGGGAGAATCAAAATCCACTGAATCATCTTCTCTAAGCCTTTTTTCTAGTTCAAAATACTTCTTTATCTGCTTGCATTTTACAGTATCGTCTGTGCTTCCGGTTAAATCGAGATTATCAGACACCATTCATCAGGTCATGAATTTGAGATCGCAGTCGTATTTGTTTCAAATATTATTGAAAATATCCGCATAGCTTGTTTCAATATTATCAAGTTTATTTTTTATATCATTTTCACTTTGCTGCTTTTCCAAAATGAACTTATTGAATAAAGCCTCTTGTCATTTTGTTATCTTCAGTAATTGTTCCTTGTATTCTTTTTGGGTAATAAGCTCTTCATTTTTAACCTTAAGGTCATTCTTTAGCCTAATAGATTCAAGCTTTTCCCTTTTTGCCTCTTCCTTGTTGAAATAATACTCTTTTACAAGATCCCTATGGAGCTCTACTAGATTCTGTCCGCTTAATTCCAATAAGGTCTTGAAATGCATATCGCTTAGCAGATCTCATATATCTCCGTCATTAAGGACGATGCTTCTTACGACATCTATATTATTGTCTTCTGAATACATTCATTCTCACTTTGAATAGATGTAAGTCAGATAATTGAGGATTGTTTTCTTGCTTTGAATTATCTTTTCATCAAGTTCAATGATTTTTGATGATAGTTCAGCTATTTTTCTGTTCTTATTTGAAATTTCATTTTCAGTATCCTTTATCGATTGCTCCGTATTCGCAATGCTTGAGTCCAGATCTGCCAATGCTCTTTTTAGGTCAAACTTTTTTCTTGTTACGTTTTTCTTTCTTTCTTTTAGGGTATCCTTTCTTTCTTCAACTCTTTTTAAAATGCTTTCCAATGCTTTTGTCTTATTGTCTGAATTAAAGATTAGATTCTCATCTTCAGAAGACACTGGGACATTTTCAAACAAAAGAACTTGTTGAAGCTCTTTAAAATTATCCAATACCTGAGCGCTGCGAGACTTCTTGATTCAAAGAAAATTCGACTGATCTGCGTCTTTGCCAGAAGCAGCTCAAGCTGCAGCAAAAACAGTCTCAAATAAAAATATTGAGGTTAAAAGCATGGAAATTATTTTTTGTTTTTGCTTCATTTATATTCATTTTTTAGGTTCTTCCTATCAATTCTAACACACTATTCAAACAAAATCAAAATTTTAAGTTGACAAAACTGTATGCTAATTTTTAAAATAAAATATCCCTTGAATGGGATATTTTATTTTAAGATTGGCTTAATTATTTATGATTCAAACATCGCTCAAATCTTTAGTTTTTTAATCATTTAAAATATTATGTCTGGATTGGAAAACTTTTATCCTCTACGTCCAATAAAAATAAAAATCCTCTCTTGTCCCTGAATGAAATAGTTTCTTACTTCAAGGATTTTGAATCATTTTCTTTCAATATATAGAGCTCAATCCTGAATTTCACTTTCATTTTTCTGTTTATAGAAAACCATCATTCATCATTTCTTCAAGAAAGGCAATGCCCATTCAAATATTTGCGGCAGATAAGCTGTTGCCCTAGAAACAACAAGATCAAATTGTTTTTTATATTCATCATTTTTCGCAAGATCCTCTGCCCTTCCCCATACTCATCTTGCATTAGTTATCCCAAGCTCTTGAATGAAGTAATTCACGGCATCTATTTTTTTCCTAGTTGAATCCATCAAAACGAATTCAGATTGAGGGTTGGTTATTGCTAAAGGGATTCATGGAAATCATCATCATGTTCATATATCAAGGATTTTTCATGAAAAATCCAAATCCGCATTCAACATCACAGAATCTATGAAATGTTTTTCAATCACTCATTCCTCATCCCTTATTGCCGAAAGGTTCACGTGTGAATTCTTTTCTAAAAAAAGTTTTAAAAACTTCCCGAATATTTCAATTTGGGAAGAGTCTAAATCAATTTCGTATTTCTTAAATATATCTTCAATATTGTTCATTTTCCCTTATTATTTAGATCATTCTTTTTGCGCCTCGAATGAAGCCATCATCTGACTCATTATATCTCATGTTTTCTGAACGCTCGTATCCATGAATATGACTTTAGTATTATTGGAAGATCAGACTGTCTTAAGCGTATCCAGATACTGAGTTAATGTCAAAATCGATAATATCTCCGTAGAAGATTGTCCTGAAACTTTTTGAACTATTTCAACTGATTTCTGAAGTCATTCTGCAATAGCCTCTCTTTCAAGAGCGATTCACTCTCATTGCAATCTTTTTCTTTCTTTTTCACCTTCCGCTTCTTTGATTGCTTGAATCTTGACCGCCTCTCATTTGTTTTCTGCAGCTTTTCTAAGTTGTTGCGAAGCCACTACTTCACTCATGGCATTAGTGATTGTGACTGGAAAATTTACATTTGTGATTTGGAAGCTGTTTATAAGCATTCACCATTCTGCAAACTGGATCTCAAGATCATTTCTGATGTGAAGAGCCAGCTCCTCTTTTTTCTCTAGGATTCATTCGTGGGTTTCTTTTGCAATATATGTCCTAAGCGAATTCTCAATTATGGCTCAAATTGACTGTTGCCTATTCTGAAGAACATATGTGAATTTAAAAATTCATTCTGCAGTTGGATTTACAGTGAATATCAAGTTAGTGGAAACATCAACGATAACCTTATCTCCAGATGGATATTTTCATTCAAGGGCAAAATTCTGTTGCCTTAGGGTGATTTTTTCAGCTACCGTTTCTAAAATTGGTATTTTAAAATTAAGGCCCGTAGTCATTATACGATTAAATTTTCATAAGAATTGTATTACCAACACGGTATTTTGTTCTACTATCCTAACTGTAGAGAAAATTATGAATACAACTATAATTCAGATTATGATTTCCATAGATTTTTGTTAAAAAATAATTTCTGACGCAGTTTAACATATATGAAGAGTAATGCAAAAGTATTTTACTAGTCAGGTTGCGAATTTGAAAAAGTTATTATAATTAAGAAATAAAAAATAACCGGAAATATGAAATTATTTAAAATAGAAGAGAATGACGCTAATCAGAGGCTGGACAAATTCTTAAAGAAACTTCTCTCAAATTCAAGCCTTTCGCTTATTTTCAAAATTAACCGGAAAAATAAGGTTAAAGTCAATGGGAAAAGACAGGATAACGAATACAAATTACAAACTTGAGATGAAATAAAGCTATTTTTGAGCGATGAGGAATACATTACATTGACCAAACAGAAGGATGTAATCTCAAAAGATATTTGAAGCTCATTATCAAAAGACGATATAGTTTATGAAGATTCATCAGTGCTTATCATCAATAAGAGTCCTTGAGTAATAGTGCATCCAGGAGATTTTAAAACCAAGGAATTATCTCTGATACAACAGGTTCAGGATTACTTATGAAATAAATTGAATTCATTGACCTTCAAGCCATCCCTAATTCATAGGATCGATAAGGATACTTCATGAATAATTATGATAGCGAAAACAAAAAAAGCGCTGGATTCCCTATTGAAGGATCTCCAATCAGATAAAATAGAGAAATATTATCTGGCAATAACTGTCTGATCGCCAGAAAAAGACGAATGAACCATAAACAAGAAGCTTCTTAGGATAGAGAACGCTAAAAATGAGAATAAGATTCAAATTGATGAAAAAGAATGACAGAAAGCGGTAACGCATTATAAAGTCCTTCAAAAAAACATACTTTGAAAATATAGCCTCATCGAATGCAGGCTTGAAACAGGAAGGATGCACCAGATAAGGGTACATCTAGCAAGCATATGATGTCCTATTTTGTGAGATAAGACCTACTGAAGCCTCCAAGAAAATGCTTTTGCAAAAAAAAGCTATTCTATTGACAGACAGCTTCTCCATGCATATAAGGTGACATTCACTCACCCTGAAAAAATGGTCAGAATAACTTTGGAAGCGAGATTGAAAGATGATATGGAAAGGCTTCTGAAATCATAATTATTTGCCTTGGGCCTGAGGAATCTTATAGGCAAGCTGAGATATAGGAGCAAGCACCTTTGAAAGATTTTTCCTGAGCGTTATATAATCATCATTTATAAATAGAAGCATGACATGGATTCAGTACGTATTCTCCATTTCTGAAAATGCTGAAAAGGCCTGCTCATAAACGCGCTTCGAATGTACAACTTCTTTATAAACAGCATCAGATTGCCTTGATGTTTTTCTTGCATAATCTGCCGATTCTTCCTTATCAATTGCAGATCTCGTCACTTTTGAAGTTATAGTGGGAGAATTTAGGTTGGTTTCCGGAAAATTTCCTAGATAATTAAGATAAAATCTATAATTGCAATAATGATAAGTAGTTCATTTCAATAACATTTCCCTGTAGGATGTCGTTTGTTCAGCAGATGGCTTATTGCATTTCCTATTTTCCATTTCCTTGTCCAAGCTAGTGATTTGTGATTCTAATTTTGTCTTTATATTAGATTCAGCATTTGTTTTCATAGTATCCTTGATATTCCTGATGACCTTTATCTTTGTTCAAAGAACTGCACAGTTATATACTGCATTCTGAGTTTCCAGATATGCGGTTTTTGCTTGCTCTAAGGGCTTTACTCATACATAAGTCGTCTTTGATCACAGTTCCTCGAGGAAGGCTGTATAATCAGTCATAATAGTCGCCAAACTAGCATCTTCAGCCGTCATTGGAACAGGGGAAAAAGGTATTTGTTTTATCCTTATCAGATTAGCGCCATCATCAACCGGATTAAAAAACCTGTTGCATGAGCTGACTATATTTCTGCAGTAATTGCTGAATTCCTTATCTTTCAGATTATTTTCCTTTGAGCACGGAAGATCAGCAAAAGATAAATTAATGAATAAGAAAAATAGGATTGCAGAAAAAAGAGTTTTAAAAAGATTTTTCATATTATGCGGCTCAGATTCTAAAGATTATTTCTTTCTCTACAAATTCCCTGTCTCTTCAATATTTAAGACGAGAAAGCTCTTTATAGGCTTTGGCTAAATTATGGTCTGGGGTACCGAAATAGGCTTTGTCAGATTCAATATAAGGATTAAGGATGTTCATGGAGAATGCATTGGTTGAAACTCATTCATTGCTTATTTTTGCCACTCATTTGAATTTATCCAAATTTATAAGATCTTGATCAGAAAACTGAGGAGCGAATTGCTTACTGAGGATCTCGGCATCTTCTGGTCATATTTTGAAACTGAACATTGAACCCACATTTCAGAATATCGCATCTTTTAGGTTAGTGTTTGATTTTGTAAGTGCGTCTGATTTTGTAAGCTGTCAGGTATACTGGTGGGCCATTATCATTCATAGGCGATATTTACGAGCCTCTGATAGGATTGATTCCATGCTGTCTGTAATGAAATTCTGGAACTCATCGATATATAAGAAAAAATCTCTTCTCTGGCTTTGGTCTTCAATCAATTGCCTCTTCATTGCGGCAATCTGGATTTTTGAAACCAGAATAAGACCCAGAAGATTGGCATTCACATCTCATAGCACTCATTTTGAAAGATTGATCAGCAATATCTTGCCGCTCTGCATCGCATCATATACATCAAATGAACTATGAACCTGTCATATTATGTTACGCATCATGGTATTTGTCACAAATCCTCAAAATTTAGCCGCCCAAAATGGTATCATCTCTCATTTTTCCCTTTCTCACATTTTCGCAAATGTATAATTCCACCATCATTTTACTATCGGATTCTTGATGGTGTTAACTCTTTCTTTTTGGAAATCATCATCAGTAAATAGTCTGATCAGATCTGTTAAGGCTCATCCTCCTGGGTAATCCATAAGAGTCAATACTCAATTACGGAAATAATCTTGGATACGCGGTCAGAAGATTTCATTTCAGAACAATTTCAACATAATATTCATAGAGTCCTGAGCGACTGTTTGCTTTTCATCTTCTGTTTTTGCTTCAAGAAGATTAAGTCACATCGGGCGCGATAAATCTGAAGGATTGAAATATATCACATCATCCGCCCTTTCTCTTGGGATGTACGGCATTATTGCATTGGCCAGATCACCATGCGGATCCATGATTGCGAGTCATTTTCCATTTTTCAAATCTTGCCTAGCCATTGCCTGGAATAAGCTTGATTTACCGGTACCTGTTTGTCATATGATGTAGAAGTGTCTGAATCTGTCTTCATTGGCCAATTTGATCTCTGTTTTAACTCATCTGTAATAATTAAAACCTATAGTTATTCACTCTTGCGCTAAACCGACAGGAGCTTTTACAAGCTTGTATGTTTGCCATTTTATCTCTGGTGTCTTATTGTATTTTGAGTGAGGGAAATGGAAGATTGACGACACTTCTTCAACATTCAAAATCATTCTTTTGCTCTGGCTGAAAACCGGCTTGAAATATCTGAATATGAAGTCATGTATCACTGTCGCTTCTGGCTTTTTCTTATCTTTGACTATTGCATTGAATCATGGGGATGAAAACTGTGAAAATGCGGTGACGATGTTCTTTAATTGAGCCTCTACCACAAAGGCATCGTCTCAAGTTGCAAGCACCCTGATAACAACCTCATATCAAGTTTTTTTTCATTTTTCTTTCATCAGCTGCTCCTTCTCCTGATCGTCATCCTTTTTTTCTCAAGGCTTGTTCTTCTCGTCCTTCACACTTAAAAGATCAATGAATCAAGTCAGCCATCTTAAAGGGTTCAGAGAAAATCATTTGAATGCCTTTTTAAGATCTTTCTGTACTTTATTAACTTTTTCTTGCCATTTATCTTCAATCGGCTTTAAAAGGATCTGCACAATAGACGTCTCATTTGGACCTAATTTAGAAAAGGCATTTGTTATATTGTTGATCGGATCGCTTTCTAGCTTCTGATATGTCTTAATTGGAAGATAATATTCCTTCTTCAGCTTCATTTCAGCCGCTTTGATTATCTTTTTGCCTTTGAAAATGTTGTATTCTTCAACCTCATCGACTATGGCATCCGGATAATAGCTTGTTACTTGTTTTTCTACAAGATTCTTTACTTTTTTCGGAACCACCAAATAAAAATGTATTTCTTTTTCCGCAGCCAAATATTCAAACGATAGATAATCCTGTCAGAAAATTTTTGTTTTCCATCAAGATGATTGCAGAGCCTTAAGAGAAGCGAGAAGCTGTTCCATAAGGGAAATCTGTCACTTGAAATCATGGATCGTTTCTTTCTTTTCATCTAAATCACTCTCTTTTTTTGGTATAAGGATCCTTAAGAAGGTCATATTAAGAGATCTTTTGAAATCCGATTTTTTTCTCGTGATAAGAACTCAAATAAAACCCGCTCAAGCGAGTAAAATTACTAAAGAAATAATTAAAAATATATCCATTCCTCCTTATTATTAAAAATCTGAAAGCAGTATATCACAAAATGCAATAATATCAAAAAAAATACAATATCAAATTTTTGCTTTTTTAAAGGAAAAAACCCCATGACGTACGTCATAGGGTTTTCTGTTTTTAGATTATACTCTTCATAGATAATCATATGTTCTTGTGTCAACCTTTACTTTATCTCATATCTTGAGGAAAAGAGGGACCTGAACCACTAGTCAAGTAAGCAGAGTCGCAGGTTTTTTTCATCATGTTGCAGTGTCTCATTTTTCTCCGGGAGGCGTGTCAACAACCTCAAGCACAACTGCAGGTTCAACTTGGATATTTATAGGCTTACCGTTAAATTCATTAAGTATCACCCTATCTCATTCCACTAAGAAGAACTTATTATCTCAAATTACTTCTGCATCAAGTGACGATTGCTCATAATTATCAGTATTCATGAAGTTATAACCCTCTGAATCTTTATATAAAAATTCTGCATTAGAATAAGTTATATCAGCGATTTCAACTTTATCCACTTCACGAAATGTCTTTTGCATCGTATTTCCAGTGAGCATATTCTTCAGAATAGTTTTTTCCATTCATTTCCCCATAGCAACCTTCAAATGCTCTGATTTCATAACTTCATAAGGTATTCCCTCAATCAATAGTTTTTTACCGACTTTTACATCATCCATTCAAGCCATATATTTAATTTACAGTTAAAAATTAGTATTGTTCAAAAAAGATTTTCTCTTTATTGATTCATAGTTTGTCTAGTCTAGATCTAGCATCAACGACCATTTGTGCACTTCAGCAAATGTAGTATTCATGATAATTAAAGATGTTTTCAGATCTGAGAAAATCTGTAACATATCATTTTCTATATTTAAAAGTGTCCTCTCTGCTTAAAAAGAGCAAATAATCGAAATTAGTGTAATCATTTTTCAATTTTTTCAACTCATTTTCATAAAATATATCCTCTTCTCGCCTTATTCAGAATATGAGCCTCATTTTTTCTTTCGATCATTTTTCCAGTGCTGCTTTAATTTGAAAATAAAGAGGTGCAAATCATGTTCAGGTTCAAATGAATAATTTTGAAGCTTCAGAATCGCTTAATAGGAAATTTCATACAGGTCATATATATGAAATTTCACATCAAACTTCAAGATCGCAAACCTCAATGCTTCATCATCTTCAATTCTCTAATCTCTTAATGATAAACTCAAAGGTCTTTCATTTTTGATAAGCTACAGAATATGCCCGTCTTAATCAAGAAGGAAGGATAAAAGTGACGAATTGTCCTGGTATGACATTAAAATCATCTGCAGACGCAAAAATTAACTCATAAACATCATGAGTTAATTTTGTGATTTTAGACAAAGTTAATTTGTTTAGAACCATTAAGCGGCTTTATTAAAAGATACGCTATCTGACTTTCATTCATCAAGTATTCTTCTATGTTTATTGAGGGTTTCTGTCATTTGTTCAAAAATTCTTGGGTCTACTGTTATTCACAATATTGAATATATGACATCCCTGCTGTTTCTTCTGAAAATCTTAAATGGGTTCACTTCTTCTCATTCAATATCAAAATCAATTATATTGCTTATCCTTTCATGCTTGGAAGAAAGAACTTTGTTCAAACTATCATCTCCGCTTAAAACAGTTGCAGAGTCATTAGCCGAAGTCATTTCAGCTTGTTTATTTCATGTATTTGCCAATAATGTCTCGTCTTTCATAATATGATATATATTAATTAAAATTTATTATATCATAAAGGCATGAAAAAGCAAATTTCAAATTTCGTCTTATAATTTGACAGCCTTGATCTTCTTTTCAATTTCTGCAGCCACTTTTTGATTATCCCTTAGGAACTGCTTTGAGTTCTCTCTTCATTGTCATAATTTAACCTCTCAATAGCTATAGAAAGCTCATGATTTCTTAATGAAATCCTTGTCTACTCAAATATCCAATATTTCACCTATCTTTGAGATTCCTTCGTTGAAAAGGACATCCATCTCTGCTTCCTTGAAAGGCGGTGCAATCTTATTCTTTACAACTTTAACCTTAACCCTGTTTCAAGTAGCCTCTTTGTCATCTCATGAACCAGACTCTATTTTCTCTTTTTTACGGATGTCCAGCCTTTGTGAGGCATAGAATTTAAGCGCATTTCATCCAGTTGTGGTTTCGGGATTACCGAACATAACTCCTATCTTCATTCTTATCTGGTTGATGAAAATGACAGTACAGTTTGATTTTGATATGACTCAAGTGATTTTACGAAGCGCCTGACTCATAAGACGAGCCTGAAGTCACATATGAGAATCCCCCATCGCTCATTCTATTTCCGCCTTTGGGACAAGTGCAGCAACACTATCCACAACTATAAGGTCTACAGCTCAAGACCGAACCAATGCGTCTACTATCTCAAGAGCCTGTTCACCATAATCCGGCTGGGATATGATAAGCTCATCCACATTAACTCAAATTTTTCTTGCGTATTCAGGATCAAGTGCATGTTCTGCATCTATGAAGGCTGCAGTTCCTCAAACTTTTTGGACTTCTGCTATGGCATGCAAGGTAAGTGTTGTCTTTCAAGAAGATTCCGGTCAGTATATCTCTACTATTCTTCATTTTGCATATCATCATCCGAGAGCATCATCAAGATTTATGCTTCAAGATGATACAGTCTCAACTTTTATAGCCTGTTTATCACCCATTTTCATTACTGAACCGGCTCAGAATTGTTTCTCAATCATTGACAAGGCAGCCTTGAGCGCTTCTTTTTTATTATCAGTCATATCAAAATTTGTATTAGTTGTAAACGATGTTTATTTCAGAGATTCAAGAAACCTCCTATCATTCTGGAGATATTGGAAGATCTTTCATATAATTTATCGAAATCTTCCGATGAAATATAATCAAGACTCTTTCAAATGCAAATCAAGGACCTGAATTCTCAATTGCATCATTTGGCAATGTATAAAAATTGCTTGAACCCATTATTTCACTTTCTCTCGAATCCGCTTGCAATATGGCTGGATATTCCGAGGAGAGGCTTATATAATTCATTCTTAAATGATGCGTCCTTAACTTTCTCAAAGATTCCGGATATTTCTGTCACCAGATCCTGAGCCTCCTTCCAAAACGTTAAATCTTCAAATTTTCTATTTTCATAGACTACAAGTTAAAATATAAAATTTCCAACTCATATACACAAAGTATATATAAGTGTATATAAAATCCAAATTTATTTTTAAAATTGACTTAAGAGCTCTTAAGAAAGCCAACTAGATAAATAAATTCGCACACATACTAATAAAATCCGAAAAGAAAAAAATTGAAAAATCAAAGAAAAATTATTTTACGTAGAAATCAGACAGAGATTCTTCCGTTCAAATTGAAATATTCTTACCTTTGCACTCATTGCATTCATAGATGTATTTGTCCGGGTTTAGCCTTGTAGTCTCTGTGACCTTGTGGCAATCCCTGCAATAGAACTTCACGTCTCATCTCTCTGCCTTAAAATCTTCTTTTTTCTTTCAAAAAGTGGGGATATTCACCAAATCGCTGTAAGTTGTCATAATTTATCATTGCTTATTAGAAATTTTACTTCTTAAGTTTATTTGGGTTTTGGATTTTGTAAAGATTAAATATCAAAAGAAAAGAATATTTTGCCAGAACTTAATAAAAAGATAAAATATAGGGGTATTATTTAACAAAAAGAAATATGCTTTTTAAAAAAATATGATTCATGACTCAAGAAGATTCTGCCTTTCTAAGAAAACTCATCATACTGACCGCTTTTTCGATCATCTTATTTTTTGTTTATAGCGTTTCTGAGGTCCTTAAAATATTATTTTTTGCACTTTTTCTGAATGTGCTATTTTCACCTTTCCTTAACCTGATGAACAGAATAAAAATCCGCGATTGGGCATGAATAATCATTATATATCTCCTCGTGATATTATTCCTCATAGTTGTCTTCTTTGCTATAATACCTATTTTCATAAAGCAGTTGAATTTCTTGTTTATCCAGATTTGAGATTCTGTCAATAATCTTAAAAGTGCATTTGAAGCTGAATGATTGGAATGATTATGAATTCCGACTTACTTGCAATGACCTCTTGAAAGCATTGACTTCAGCACGATATTGAATTCCATAAAAGATAATGCGAAAGATATTTCTGTTTATGTTTCAGATAATCTTAAGAACTTCTTATCAAGTTGAGCATGAGTCATATTTTCATTCACGGCTGCAATTTTACAGTTTCTGCTGGTTTTTATATTTGCATTCTTCATAGCATTGGAAAGAAGAGAGGTAAGGAATTTCTTTTATAGGATCTTGCCTGAAAAAGCCTCGAAATATATCTTATCAAGAGAAAAAACCATCATAAACACATTGTCTAACTGGTTCAGATGACAGGTGATTTTGGGGATAAGCATGTTTTTTGCAACACTTATCTGACTTCTTGTAATCAGATTATTCTGAATAAGGATAAATGAATTCTTTTCTCTTGCACTGATATCATGAATGATGGAATTCATTCCGTATATATGACCATTCATCGCTTTTCTTCCTGCCCTTGCGCTTTCTACGGCTTTCTGATTAAAATGAGTGGTCATCATTACAATCTTATATCTCGTATTGCAACAAACCGAAAACAATCTCCTTGTCCCGTACATCATGAGCAGAACATTATCGTTATCGCCTTTTGCGGTGTTGCTTTGAATGGTTACATGAGCAAGCCTGTTATGAGTGATTTGAATAATACTTGCCATTCCTGTAGTATCAGTGATACAAATATTATTGGATGATTATTTTAAGAATAAAAAAGCCGTAAAATGAATAAATTCTCCTGAAGCGTAAGTTTCAAATGAAATAAGGTTTCGGGTAAAGATTTACCATTTGATAGTCTGAAAAATATTGATTCCGATTGAAATACCGTATTATTCTGCTTATGAAGGACAGAGTTTCATACTTCTGAAGAAATTGTGGAATTCATACGATCAAGAATTAATTCTTTAATGATAGGGTTTGATATTTCAATAAATACAGAAGATAAAATAGAACTCTTGACAGAAAAAATATGAGACTCTAAAATATATGTTTTAGAAAGATATGAGTGAGTGGATTTTGATGAGGTTGTAGCTTCAGAAAAGAATAAACAAAATGTTGTTTCCATAAGGGAAGCTGAGAACGATGAAAATTGAAAAAGGGTCATAAAGGTTGATCGAGTACTGTAAAAAGCAAAAAAATTTGACAATGATGGAATAACAAATATAAAGACTCACACAAAAACTAACTTGTTTTATGAAAAACCTACTCCCACTTACATCATATAGCTTCTGGTATTATTTCTTTCGGACCGCCGATGGAAAGTTTTTGATGTAAGCAATTTTTTTTAATTCACAAAAACTAAATCCTTCGGTAATAATAACCGAAGGATTTTTTATTTTTAACTTTTACTAAATCACCACAATATTAATTATGAACTGACTTGCTGAATGGACAAAAAATACATCAACTAGGGAAGCGCAATTATGAAGGACTGGAATTCAAGCCAAGGCTAATTCAACAAAAATTGAGACAATTCTGCTATCTTGACCGCAAACTTCAAGCCATATAAACAAAAAATGAATTCTTGTTTACGATAATGGCATTCTAATGTTATTCTGAAAAGTAGCTGATAGAAAAAATAAATGTTTGCAAAGAAAGAATACAGAGATAAGGCCTACAATTAATGTCTCAAAACAAATTGAGCAATGACTCAATGATGATCTCAAGAATTGATGGCGAGGCAATATCCATCATCTGAAAGCTAATCCAGAAACTGTCAAATGCCTATTTATAGAGTGAGTGATAACTCATAGCATGCTTAAAAATGCACATGTAACGGATTGAGTAGTAATAATCAGCATGGTATATTTTGAGTCAATAGATTGAAAAATGGCCTTGACCATACTTTGCTCACCAGAATTTGAATTCGATTATGCGTCAGTTGATAATAGATGAAAAATCATTGAATAAAACCTAATTTGTAGAGGTGTAGCGCGCTACGCCTCTACAAAGACGCTTTGCAATGCGCGTCTACATCAAATCCATCCGTACAGACGCGAGATCCTTGCATATGATTAGAAAAAACTAAAGAAATTGATTTTGAAAATGCACAAAAATATATAGAATCATGCCCTCCCAAAATATTAAAAATTAATAATTAATGATATGCAATTGAATAATTGAATCCTGCCAATGAAAAAGCCTCTGGTAATAATCTCTCCTGAAGAAATAAAAAATCAAGAATGAGCCAAGCATCGTGGTGTATCCGACTCCTTAAGAGTTACTGTTTCAAGGCTTCTGGAAAACGATAATCTTGTGACAATCTTTAATACTTTCAAGACTAGATATCCTTACGGAATAGATTATAGATTATGAGAGGATAAGATTGAATGAAAAGATTATCTTAGATTGGAAGTCGGAAATAAGAAATATTTTATAACTTGTGATATTTGGAATGAAAATATGCCGAATGAGCATATTCGTCTTAATGTTTTTTCCAATCTTGATTTCTGGAGTTCGAAATCTAAAAAAGTTGAAATATTCAAAGATTGAAAGCTGGCTACTTGGCAATCTAAGACTTGAGAAAAAGATGCAGCCATAGAATGTCTAGATATGAGCTGACTGCTAAGCTCTTTCTTAAGAAAAATAAGCACGTATTAATCGATTTGGTAAAGATTAAAAAGCCGCCTTTTTAAAAAAGGGGGCTTTTTAATCGTATTTTTAAACCAAATCATATTCAGCCTTCCACTCCCATCATTTGACGGCATATTCTTCTTTTAATCGTTTTTTCAAAATTTTCAGAAGCGGATTGATCTCAGGAATTTTTTCAAATGTTTTGTCGCAATACATTGCTATCATATCAGGCTCATCAAAATTTGTGTGAGTATGATAAAGAAGGTGGCTTATGGATTCAAGCTTATCAAGCGCTTTTACCAATTTTGCCTCTTTAGTTTCTCAATTTTCATATTCCTGCCAATAACCGAAAATCTCGTTTCAAAGATTCTCCGGCAGGATGCTCCTGATTTCAGCCATTGCATTTAGCTCATTTCAAAGCTTTTGTTCTTTTGTCATTTCTCAATTATATATCTTTATATTATCGATATCTCAAGTGATGGCACCATAAATCTCATGAAATAGGGCTATTTCTAAAGCCCTTAATATATCAATGTCCAATTTAAATATATCTTGAGTCACCATGACCATAAAAGACAATCTGAAGATATGTTCAGCTGCCGTATCTTTTTCTTGAATCAGGGGACTTGAATCGTATCTTATTGTTTCTTTCAGTTTCTGTGCCAGCTGGAAAAAGCTGAATATTTTATCAAAATCATTGAATTCTTCAAATTCTCATTGCACTTCATATTCTTCTTTCCACGGAATGCCAGATTCAATATAAAGATCTTTCAATTTTCATATGAATCATGCGTGATAACCTTTTAATCAAGGATATTTTAACATGGCATTCTGAGGGTGTGAAACAGCTTTTTCTGGAATATCGATATAGCTTGATCAATGATATAAGAGGAAACTCATCGATTCCATTTTTTCTGCCGCTTTAATGAATATCGCCTCTTTTGATGCTCATGACGAATATTCATCCCAGAGATCAAAAATAACTTGTCCTGAGCTTTCTGGCAATATTTCTGTAATTTTTTTTATAACCTCCACTCATTTCTTATATTTATCATCTCTATTTGATAATCAAAGATAAAATTGCTTATAATCATCATTTCAAGTCAATGTCTCAGCAAAATCATGTATCAAAGTCAATTTGATGACTTTTAAGGCATCAAGTCAGAGGGATGTATTTTTTACTACGATATGATTCATTACTGCAGCTTGCCAAGTGTGACTTGCTACAGAGTCTTTTTTGATAACGGTATCGCTTGTTTCATATCTTAATGTTTTCTTGGCTGCTTCCAGAAATTGCATAAATTCAAAAAGCTTCTCTGCTTCATTCATGATATCATTATTAAAGATGTAAAATACATTTCTTTTCAAGCCCGGGCTCGAGCCCGGGCTTGAATTTATAAACTTTTAAACTTTAAATTCTCAATCTTCATATATG
>AMFJ01004251.1_pt1 | contig 29683 bp, 21 predicted proteins | sample 427208 | NCBI WGS metagenome assembly AMFJ01 (sample SAMN02954298, study PRJNA114691) | groundwater metagenome | biome: aquatic; feature: subsurface aquifer; material: sediment; isolation source: subsurface aquifer sediment | place: USA: Rifle, CO | collected 2008-08 | reverse complement strand
GGCGGTTTTGGAGGGTTTTCCTCTCAAGGCGGATCAGGTTCGGGTTGGGATTTTTCTGGTTTTCAGAATGGCTTCGATGGGCAGGGATTTGATTTTAGTGAAGGTTTTGGAGATATTTTTTCCGATATTTTTGGAGGTGGAAAAAATGGCAGCCGAAAGCAATCCGGAAGAGATATTCAAGTGGATGCGGAAATAACATTTGAGGAAATGGCTCACGGCACAAAGCGCGAGTTTAATTTATATAAAAAAGTTGAATGCGATGTTTGCTATGGAACTGGCGGAGAACCGGGAACGAAAGAAGAAAAATGTTCGACTTGCGGAGGAAGTGGAAAAGTTCAAAAAACTATGAGAAGTTTTTTTGGTTCATTTGCTCAAGTTTCAACTTGTTCGACTTGCCAGGGCAGCGGCAGAATATATTCAAAAAGATGCAGAAAATGCGGAGGCGATGGAAGAGCTAAGGAAAATAAAAAAATCTCAATAGACATTCCAGCTGGAATTTTTGAAGGGCAAACTATTTCTGTTCGCGGAGAAGGCGAAGCGGGAGAGCGTGGAGCGAGTAATGGGGATTTGTATGTGAATATTTATGTGAAACCGCATCCAAAATTCAAGAGAGAGAAGAACAATATTGTTTCAACTGAGCATATTTCATTTTCACAGGCGGTGTTGGGCGGAAAAATAGAAGTGGAAACAATTGACGAGTCGGTGATTATGAAAATTCCCGCCGGGACGCAATCAGGAGAACTTTTCAAAATTAAAGGAAGGGGAGTGCCATCGCTGCAAGGAGATGCGAAAGGAGATCATTTGGTAAAAATTATTGTTGATGTTCCCAAAAATATTTCGCGTCAGCAAAAAAACTTGATTGAAAATCTTCACGAACTTGGTTTATAGAAATAAAAACTTTTTGTATAAAAAAACATCTTGCAAAAGATGTTTTTTTATTTCGAAATAAAAGTTATTTTTTGTCAAATGAGGCAAAAGCTTGACAAAAAGAGCAAAGAGGAGTTGACTAAAAAACCAAATGAAAGGTTTAATTTTTTAATAAATTTATTTAATTAAATAAAAGCTTATGTCTGAGGAAAAAAATGTTTATCAAAAAACCAAGTGGGTTATTAGTAAGAAACAAGCGTCAAAAATGATTGTTGCAGTAAAAGGAATCGCGGTAATTTTAGCCGTGATTGTTTTTTTATTAGGATTTGGATTTTTGAGAGCAGATGCAAAAGTGCGATATGAAAGAGTTGTTGAATATTTTAGAGACGGAAAAGATTATGTAGAAGTGCTTGCCAAGAGAATTTATAACAGCGATATCGCTAATAATGCTAATATTGCTTATCATAAATTGGATTTGAAGGGGAAAATAAAATCTTCCGACATCAAAAATAATTCTATTAAAACTATTGATTTGAAAGATGGCGCGGTTACGGCAGCTAAACTTTCCAATGGAGCAATTGTCGCAGCTAAGATAGAAGACGGAACAATCATAGGCGGAAAACTTGCCGATGGAGCAATCGTGTCTGTGAAATTAGCCGATGGCAGTGTGATAACTTCTAAAATTGAAGATGGAGCGGTTACTTCAGATAAAATAGAAAATGGAGCTGTTGAAACATTGAAAATTGCTGATGATGCAATTACGGGAATTAAAATTGCTAATGATGCAGTTGTAACAGCAAAGATTCAAGATGGCGCAGTTACGAATGGAAAATTGGCAGCCGATGCTGTTGCTACTATTAATCTTGTAGATGGAAGCGTGGCAACTGCTAAGCTTGCCGATGGAGCTGTTACAAGTGTTAAAATTGGAGATAATGAAATTAGTGGACAAAAACTTGCGGCTAATATTGATATTAATACAACAGGCAGCATAACTGCAATTTCTTTTACTGATGGAACTATGTCAATTTCTGCCGGTGATTTGACAACAACTGGAACTGTGACAGCCGCTAGTTTTATTGGAGATTTGATTGGAAATGTGGTGGGAAATTTGACGGGAAATGCTGACACAGTTACTGATGGTGTGTATACTACTGGAGCTTATAATGATCCAGCTTGGTTAACTGGAATAGATGCTTCCAAAATATTAGGAACTATTACGGGCGCGCAAGTGGCTGATGGAACTCTTACGGGAGGAAAATTAGCTGATGACGGATCAATGGTGAAATCAATTGTGGCTGGACCAAATGTTTTGGTTACTAATAATAATGATGGTACTTGGACTGTGGAGTCTGTTATTGGCGGAGGATCTATAACCGGAGTGACGGCTGGAAATGGACTCACTGGAGGAGGAGTGGCTGGGAATGTTACTTTGGATATTGGGGCGGGAACTGGAATTTCTGTTGATGTTGATACTATTGGAATTTCCGATGGCGGAGTGGATAGTTTGCAGATTGCCGACGGAGCGGTGATCACTGCAAAATTAGCAGATGATAGTGTGGTAACAGCTAAGATTGCAGATGGATCTATTACTGCCGGCAAAATTGCTGATGGAGCAATTGTAACAATTAATCTTGCTGATGGTGGTGTGACGACAGCTAAAATTGCTGATAATGCGATTACTGATATTAAACTAGCAGATAATAGTGTTACAACAGCTAAAATTATTAATTTGGCAGTAACAACTGCCAAGCTGGCTGATGGAAGTGTTACGGCTGCAAAAATATTAGATGCAACAATCACTGATTCAAAACTTGTTGATGGAACAATTACTACTTTGAAATTGGGAGACGACAGCGTAACAACTGCAAAAATTGTGGACGGAACAATCCTGGCAGCTGACTTGCAAGATGGAATTATTGTTACAGCTAAACTAGCAGATGACAGTGTAGTAACAGCGAAAATTGTTGATGGCGCAGTTACTTCAGGAAAAATTGCTGATGGAACAATTGTAACAATTAATCTTGCTGATAACAACATAACAACCGCCAAGGTTGCGGATGGCGCAATTACAACAATTAAATTAGCGGATGATAGTGTTACTACTGCAAAAGTGCTTGATGGCGCAATTACAACTTCAAAACTAGCTGATGATTCTGTTATTACAAGTAAAATTTTAGATGCAGCTATTACAAACGGAAAAATTGCTGACAGCGCTATTAATCCGGCAAAGCTAGCTGATTCGGCAGTTACAACAGATAAGATTGCTGATGCTGCTGTTACTCATATAAAAATGGCGAATGATTCAGTTGACTCAGATCAGATTATTGATGGAACAGTTACAGATGCTGATCTTGCTGATAATTCAGTAACAAATGCGAAACTAGCGGCTGATGCGGTTACAACTGAAAAAATTTCAGACGGAACAATTGTTGGAGCGGATTTAAATGGAGCGATTGATATTTCCACAACCGGAACAATTGATGCTGCGACACTAAGCGACGGAACAACCACTTTGACTGGAGGAAATATTGAATCAACAAGCAATTCTATGAATGTTGATGTTGCAAATAATGGAGTTGATTCTGATGTCTACATTCGAAATACAGGCGCGGGAACAGCTAACTTGCACGTAGAAGGAGATATTACTGGAGGATCATTGGGAACAGTTGGAAGTCGTTGGTCAACAATTTATGCGGATGCTATAAATTTTCTTACCGGACTTACTAACTCTGACAATACTGATGGAACTCCATCTGCGATTAATCTTGGAACTGCCGGAGCTGATGCTTCCCAGATTCATATTGGAAATCCTTCCGCGTCAGTCGGAATTCAAAGCGACAATTGGGAAGTTGGAACTAATGGAGAAGCTATTTTTTCTGGAGTTGATTTGACTGGAGATATTACATCCAATTCATCTTTTTCTCTTGATTTTAATAATGTTGCCAATACTGTTTTCACGATTACTAATTTAGGCGGTGGCAATGCCGATTTGGATGTTCAAAGAAACGGGGCATTCGGAGGAACTCTTTTGAGCGGCGGAAGATTTACAGTTTCTGCTAACGGATTTGATATTACCGGGGATTCCGATATGCGCGGAGATATTAATATGAACAGTAATGTTATCGAAAATATTGGAGATGCTGGAACTGATTTTTCCGGAGCTGGAGGCTTGACTTTGGCTGGAACACTTGTAACAGATGGAGGAATTGACGCCAATGGAACAGACATTTCTTCCGTGGATGATATTACTGCTGGTGGCGTTACCAGATCGGATGGTGGATTTAGAGTCAATGGAAATTCTGGAATAAACGCAGTCCTTAATACCGTGCAAAACGATGGAACAACCCCTTGCACAATTACAGTGGAAGGTGGAATTATCACTGGATCGACTTGCAACTAAAATAATTTTTTCCAGATATGGAAATGATGCAAAAAAAATCAGAAAAGCTTGAAAAAAAATCACGGCATATTCCTGGAATGTTTATGGATGTTTCCGGATGGAAGAAAGACGCGAAAAAAATCTTTTATGTGTTGCTGATACTTTTGGTGGCAGGGGGAATTTATCAGGGTGTGTCAAAATTAAAACCTTATTTGACTTGGGGCGCGCATTTCAAATCTCCAATTGAATTGATTAAATATCAAACTTATTCATCCGAAGATCTTGATTTAAGTTTTTCTTATTCTGATAAGTATGTTTTTGATGCTAATGAAAAGAAAAAATACAGCAAGGATTATTTGGCCGGTTTTTATCTTAAGGCTGACCAGAGAACGGGGTGTGATGTTCGTTTAACTGATATTGGAATAAATTTTTCCAAAAATGATCAAGAAATAAAAGATGCTATTTCCAAGGACTTGGCTGCTAATGTGAAAGGTTTTGCTGATTTTTCAGGCGAAAGAATTGAGATTGACGGCGAGTCGGCAATGAGAGTCAGCTTTTTATTGACGGATCCGCTAGGAAATATTTTGCGTATAACGCAAGTGATGGTTACGCATAACAACAAAAGTTATTTGCTGGTTTGTGGCGCAGGGCAACCGCACTATGCAATTTATGAAAAAGACTTCAATGATTTTATAGAAAAAATTCATTGGAAAAAATAGGCTTCGCGCGCACTTGAAAACATTCCTCAAAAATCGCCTCCTTTTCTTGGGGCGGTTTTTGTTTTTCAGATTTTACCTATTTTTTTGAATAAGGTATAATGGTTTTATGTTGAATGCAATTAAAATAAAAAATAAAATTGATTCATTATTTGCTCCCAAGTCGGTTGCGATTGTTGGCGCGACTGAAAATGAAGGAAAGGTTGGCAATGTGATTGCCAGGAATGTTTTGGAATTGGGATATTCCGGAAAAGTTTTTCTGGTTAATCCCAAGCGCGAAAATCTTTTCGGCAGAAAATGCTACAAATCTTTGGAAGAAATTGAAGAACGCGTGGATGTGGCTATTATAGCTATTTCGGCTGATTTTGTGGTGGAAACTATTTCCAAGGCGGCAGCAAAAATAAAAAACTTTGTGGTTATATCGGCTGGGTTTTCAGAAATCGGAGAAGACGGAAAAAAACGTGAGCAACAGCTGGAAAAAATTGCCGCAGAAAACAAGTTGAATATTTTGGGTCCTAATTGTTTGGGATTTATTAATCCAAAAATACAACTCAACGCTTCTTTTGCCGGCGGCATTCCAGATTCTGGTTCTGTGGCGTTTGTGTCTCAATCAGGCGCATTGGCAGTGGCGATTATGGATATAGCCAAAAAAGAAAGCATTGAATTTTCCAGTATCGTTTCGGTCGGAAACAAAATGCAAATTGACGAAGCGGGTTTGATTGAATATTTTGGCGAGGATAAAAACACGAAAGTTATCGCTCTCTATTTGGAGGGAATCAAAAATGGAGAAAGTTTTTTGCAAGCGGCGCAAAATGTTTCACAGAAAAAACCGATAATAATTCTCAAAGCGGGAAAAACAGAAAAAGCGCAAAAGGCTATTTCTTCTCACACGGGAGCTTTGGCGGGAAGCGATGATATTATGAGCGAGGCTTTCAAAAAAGCCGGAGTTATTCGGGCGGAAAATTTGGAAAACTTTTTTGATTTGATAAGATTGGCTTCCGAATATGAAAAAATGAAAAATGGCAAGGCTATTGTGATTACCAACGCCGGCGGACCAGGGGTTCTGACTACGGACGCGTTTAAGGATAAGAAAATATCTCTGGCGGAAATTGATCAAAAAACCAGAAATGAGTTGAGAACATTTTTGCCACAGGAAGGTTCGGTTGAGAATCCAATCGATCTTTTGGGCGATGCTCAAGATGACCGATATGAAAAAGCTTTGGAAGTTTGCAAAAAACAAGATGCGGAAATTATTATTTGCGTTCTAACTCCCCAGGATCAGACTCCGGTGGAAAAAATTGTTCAAAAAATAGTTGATTTCAGAAAAAAAACAAAAAAAATTGTAGTTACTATTTTTATCGGCGGGGATAAAATAGCGCAAGGTTTGGAAATTTTGAAACAAAATAATATTCCTAATTTTAATTTTCCGGAAGCAGCCATTGATTCATTGGACAAGTTTTTTTCTTGGATATCTGAAAAAAATAAAGAAGTTGGAAAAATAAGAATAAACAAAAGAAGAAAAGAAATTGTTGATGATATTATTCAAAAAGCTAAAATAGAAAATAAAAAAGCCTTGTCTTTTTTGAAAGCCAAAGAGGTTATGGAAATGTATGGAATAAACACGATTGGCGCTGTTCAATTGGGATTTGAACAAGAAATTAAAATTGGAATCAGCTTTCCGGTGGCAGTCAAAGTTGACAGCGACAGCGTTCTTCACAAGACTGACAAGCAAGGATTGATTTTGGGCGTCAAGAATCAAGAGGAATTGGAAAAGGCGGTTTCAATATTGAGGAAAAATTTTCCCGCGGCGGATGTGATTATTCAGGAAATGAAAAAAATTCAAACGGAATTAATTTTGGGAATTAAAAATGATTCCATATTTGGTCCGATAGTGGTGTGCGGATTGGGAGGAATTTATACGGAAGTTTTTAAAATAGCTGATTTTTTCATTTCGCCAATGAATGAAAAAGAAATTGAAAAAAAATTGCTTGAAGGCAAGTTGGCATTTTTATTTCAAGAAACACGCGGACAAAAACCCTATGACTTGAAGGGATTGACCAGGATTATAAAAGGAGTGATGGAATTTGGCGCGGAAGCCCAAGATTTGAAAGAATTTGATATCAACCCGCTGCTGATATATAATAGCGGAGAAAAATCCATTGCCATAGACGTAAAAATAATAATTTAGGATAAAGACTTGGATGGCAGGAATATTTCCGGAATCAAAATGGTTCCGGAAATTGTTTGTTAAAAAACATTCTTATGTTCAGATGGAAAATTTTTCCCAAAAGTGAATATAGCGCTGCGGATTGTGGAAACATTCATCCGGTTGTTTTCAATCTTCTTTCCAGAAGAGGATTGAAAAATAGCGAAGAGATGAATAATTTTATTTCTCCCAGTTATGAAAGGGATGTTTTTGATCCTTTTTTGTTTTCTGATATGAAAAAAGTCATTGAGAGAATAAAAAAATCTAAAGATGAAAAAGAAAAAATTTGTATTTTTGGAGACTATGACGCTGACGGGATCACGTCGGCGATTATCATAAAAGAAACATTGGAATTGCTGGGATTATTCGCGGATATTTATATTCCAGATAAAAAAACAGAGGGATATGGGATGAATATTGCGGCTATTGAAAAATTTGCAAAAGACGAGGTTAAATTGATTATCACGGTTGATTGTGGAATAACCAATGTGAAAGAAGTTGAAAGAGCCAATGAGTTGGGAATGGATGTTATTATCACCGATCATCATCACATTCCGGAAAATTTGCCGGAGGCTTATGCGATCATAAATCCCAAAATGAAGAATTCCAACTATCCGTTTTTAGAATTGGCTGGCGTGGGAGTGGCTTTCAAAGTGGCGCAAGCTATTTTTGAAAAACTTCTTCCCGGCAAAAAAGAACAAACCAAATGGATGTTGGATTTGGTCGCCATTGGAACGATCGCGGATTGTGTTCCTTTGGTTGGAGAAAACAGGCTTTTTGTCAAATACGGACTATTGGTTCTGTCAAAAACAAAAAGAATCGGATTGCGAGAACTTTTTAATGTGGGAAGAATGAAAATAGATGAGAACAATGTTCCCAGTGAAAGAAATGTTTCTTTTCATATTGCTCCCAGAATCAATGCGGCTGGCAGAATTAATCACGCAAATTTGGCGTACAATTTAATTGTGGAAAATAGCGTTGTGAAAGCCAGGGATTTTGCGTTGGAATTGGAAAGCCACAATTCAAGCAGACAGAAAATAACAGAAACGATTGTGAATGAAGTGAAGATATTAGCGGAAAATATGTTTAAAGACAAGAAATTTATTTTTGCTGTTGGTGAGAATTTTTCCATTGGAGTGGTTGGCTTGGTGGCTGGAAAAATCGCACAGCAATTTAACAAGCCGACGGCGGTTATTCAAAAAGGAGAAAAAGAAAGCAAAGGTTCTTTCCGCAGTATTCCGCAAATTGATATCATAGAAATTATCAGCAGATGCGGCGATCTTTTGCATAAATATGGAGGACATAGTCAAGCGGCAGGAATCACTATCGCCAATGAAAATCTGGAAGCTTTCTATGAAAAAATGAATTTGGAAATCGAAAAAGAACTCGTCGGAAAAGATATTTCTCCCGAGTTGGAAATTGAAGCGGAAATAAAATCGCAAGATATTGATTTTTCTTTGACGGATTTTTTGGAAAAAATAAAACCTTTTGGAGTGGGCAATCCGGAGCCGATTTTTTCAATGAATAATTTGACAGTGGAAGACATAAGAACCGTCGGCAGTGGAGAGAAGCATTTGAAATTGTCTCTGCGGTCGCAAGACAATGATCAAAAAATATTCGATACAATCGGTTTCTATATGACAGAATCTTTTGCTCACGTGAAAAGGGGGGATGTTGTTGATGTGGCTTTCAATTTGCAAAAAGATGAATGGAATGGCAACAAAAAAACTCAATTGTTGCTGGTGGACATAAAAAAACAATAAATTAATATTTTCCAATGCATTATCACACGGTGGACATTTTTATAGCTTTTGTCGAAGCTCACAAATATTGGGGTTACTTTATTTTATTTCTATCGATGATTATTGAGGGAGAATTGTTTTTGTTGGCAGCCGGAATACTTTCTCAATTGGGAGCTTTTAATATCGGGGATGTTTTTTTGATTTCTTTTTCCGGAGTTTTATTTAGCGATGTTTTGTGGTATTCGGCGGGAAGATTCTTGAAAGAGAAATATCCGAAACAAAAATTCATCAATTTCATTGTGCATCGCGTGAAAAAGACATTACCTTCCATTGAAAAAAATCCTTTCAAATTGGTTTTCATTTCTAAATTTCTCTATGGTTTCAATCATTCGACGATATTGGTTTTGGGTTTTTTGAAAACAAATTTTCGAGACTTTATCAAAACGCAAATCAAAGCATCGCTTCTTTGGGTGATTATTTTTTTGTCCCTGGGATATGTTTTTGGTTTCACGGCTTTGCGAATTTCTCGCGGGGTGAACAAATTTGTCTTGGCGTTAATAATAATTTTCTTGTTGTTCTTGATAGTCGAAAGGGCAATTGACCGTTTGATTGAAATAAAAATACGAAACGGAAAAAAGGGCTGTTGACAAAATGACCAAAAAGATATATAATTAGAGGAAGTAACTTAAAAATTCAGTTTTCAAACAAATTTTTTGAAAATATAACCGAGGGAGGAGAAAATGAGGAAAATATCAGCTTTTTTGGCAGTAACCGTGGTCGCGGGAATCGTTTTTAGTTGCACGCTGGCGTCTGCCTATGCTCAATCAGAAGTAAAAAGGGAAGGTAATGACTTGGTGGTATATGGACCACGAGCAGAACCGAAAATAGAGAAACGGATTCTAGAGGCTTTTGATTCGTCGGTGAAGTCAGATGAATTGGACGGGCAAACTGCTCTGATGCTTGTTAAAGGCATAATTCCGGAATACGTTCCGGAAAAAAACAGTTCAATGATATTAAAAAAAATTTATCACCGCGAGTTTCCTATGCGATTAGAGTATGAAAAAAGGGAATGGAAGTATGCCTTAAATAAGGAGGGGAAAATTTTTAAGGATGAGATTGCTGTTTCATCCAATGAAATTTTTCGTGATTTCACAGTTGATTTTTTTTGGCGTGGAGTCGTGTTGGTTGGTTTGGTGGTGGTGAGTTTTTTTAGTATCAACTCTAAGCGTTTAATCTTTTTTTATATGGTTGTTGTCGCTAGCATTTTGCTTACCAGTTTCATGCTTATGGTATATGATATTGACACTCCAGAAGCGAGAGGATTTTTCACTATTGGAATCACAATGGTTTGTGGATTGGCTGGATTTTTTATTGATAAAAATCTTATCACTGGATTTTTAGGTGGGTTATTTGGTGTGTTTGGCAATTTAATCATTCTAATAAATAAGGGCAATCTGGAATATGCCAATGTAGGAATTAACGATTATATTACTTTTCTTGCCTTGGCTTGTATTTTCTCGTTTGTTGTCAGTCGAGGCGTAAAAACCTTGATAAAAATATTTCAAAAAAGAAGAGCAGAAGCCTTCATCGCTTAGATAAGCTTCCAGCGAGGAGCGCAAAACTCAACAAAAAAACCGCATCCGGTAAATCTGGATCGCGGTTTTTTAATTTTTCAGCCAACTTACTATATTTTGATTTTTTTGCTATGATGGGGGTATATGCGTATTGCTTTGGTTCATGACTATTTGGTTCAATATGGCGGGGCGGAAAGAGTCCTGGAGTGTTTTTGCGAACTTTTTCCCTATGCCCCGATTTATACGATTGTTCACGACAAGGAGGCTATGCACGGAGTTTTTGAAGACAAAAGAATTTATACATCCTATCTTCAGAAGTGGCCTTTTGCTCAAAAAAAACATCGGCTTTTTCCTCCGTTGATGCCGATTGCTATCGAACAATTTAATTTTTCAGACTATGACATCGTTCTTTCCGACTCTTCCAGTTACGCCAAAGGAATTATCACCGGACCAAACACTTTGCATATTTGCTATATGCACACGCCGATGCGTTATGCCTGGGATGATTGTCAGAAATATACTCAAGATTTCAACTTTCCGGATTTTATCAAAAAAATAATTCCTTTCGCTATGAATTATATTCGGATTTGGGACAGAGTCAGCGCCGACAGACCGGACAAGATTATCGCCAATTCCAATTTTGTCGCCAAAAGAATAAAAAAATATTATAAAAAAGATTCTTTGGTTATTCATCCGCCGGTTTCAGTGAAAAATTTTTATATAAATAAAAATCCCCAGGATTATTATTTGATGGTGGGAAGATTGATTGCCTATAAGCGTCATGACATCACCATTGAAGCTTTCAACAAGTTAGGCTTGCCGTTGAAAATAATCGGCCGGGGTCCGGAAATGAAAAAGCTCAAAAAAATAGCGGGACCGAATATTGAATTTTTGGGCAGAGTGCCGGACAGCGAATTGCCTAAATATTATTCCGAATGCAAGGCTTTCGTTTTTCCTCAAGAAGAAGATTTTGGAATTGTTGCCATTGAGGCGATGGCTTCCGGAAAACCGTTGATCGCTTTTCGGGGAGGAGATATTCCTGAGCATATGGAGGATGAAAAAAGCGGAGTATTTTTCAACAAGCAAACCGCAGAATCAATGATTGGTGCGGTTGAAAAATTTCAAAAAGGGAGTTATAATGCGGATTACATAAGATCGCAGGCGCTTAAATTTGATCGGGAGACATTTAAGAAAAAAATCAAGGAATATATTGAAAATGCTTTGCGCAAACATAATGAAAAAATTTCTAAGCCCTAACTTTTAATCAAGTCCTATGGAACTAAGAGCAATTATTGAAATATTTAAAAAACACAAAAATATTTTTTGGAGAACTTTGCTGGTTTTTGTTTTTTTGGGTTTCATCTCGTTTTATTTTCAACCGAAAACATACACTTCAACTTTGATGCTTAATGTGACGAGAAGCGGATTGCAAGAAACTTCCGACTATCAATATGATGATTTCTATCGGCTTCAAGCGGATGAAAGATTTGCCGACACAGTGGCGCGCTGGATTGATTCTCCGATAATTTATCAAAATATTTATGAAGATGCCAAAATTGAATTCAGAAAACCTATCAAAGCGACGCGGCTTTCTTCTCAAGTGATTGAAGTTACATTTAAAACGAAAAATAGGGAAGATGGAATTGCGCTGTCTTCCTCTGCGGAAAAAATATTAAACCGGCAAATAGAAGAGCTTAACAAATTTCAAAAAAATAAAAATTGGTTTATGTTGGTTGCGAGCGAACCGGTGATAGCGGAAGGGGGAATAAGTCTGCCGGTTTCTTTGCTGGGGTCATTTGCGATCGGTTTGTTCTTTTCTTTCTGGAGTGTTATGATAAAAAACTATTTGGGGAATGAAAAAAGATAGGCTTTTGACGGGGTTTTAGAAAACCAAAGGGAGTAACCAATAGCTGATGAAAGATATGAAAAAAAGAAAGATAAAGAAAATAGGCATAGATATCCGGTGTTTGATTGAAGGGAATAAAACTGGAGTTGAAGAATATACCATAAATATTCTCACCAATCTTTTTGAAATAGACAGCAGAAATAAATATATTTTGTTTCTCAATTCTTTTCGCAGTCCGAAAATAAATTTGGATTTTATTTCCAAATATAAAAATGTTTCCGTGAAAAAATTCGGTTTTCCAAATAAGATTTTGAATCTTTTATTTTGGTATTTCGGCTGGCCGAATGTGGACAAGATGTTGGGCGGAATCGACATTTTTTTTATGCCTAACATAAGTTTTGTCGGTATTTCCAAAAAATCAAAATTAGTTTTGACGATGCACGATCTTTCTTTTGAACATATGCCGGAGATGTTTTCACTGAAAAGAAGATTATGGCACACTTTCATAAATCCGCGTCGTCTGTGCAAAAGAGCCGATGCAATCATTGCTGTTTCCGAATCCACCAAAAATGATATTGTTTCCGTCTACAACATTGCTCCGGAAAAAGTGAAAATGATTCATAGTGGAGTTTCTGATAACTTTATGATATTGGACAGGAACGACCAAAAATTAGTGGAAATAAAAAATAAATATAAATTGCCTTTCAAGTTTATATTTTTCCTGGGAACAATAGAACCGAGAAAAAACATTATTTCATTAGTCCGCGCTTTTGACAAGTTGAAAGATTTGAATTTGTCCGGTTTGGAAAAAATGAAATTGGTTATTGCCGGAAGAAGGGGATGGAAGTTTGAAAAAACAATAACCGCAATGAAAAATTCCAAATATACCGATGATATAATTTTTATCAACGGTCTTCCGGACGCTGACAAAAATTATGTCTATAATCTGGCATCGGTTTTTGTTTATCCTTCTTTCTTGGAAGGTTTTGGATTCCCTGTTTTGGAAGCGATGAAATCCGGCGTTCCGGTTATTTCTTCCAACACTTCATCCATTCCGGAAGTTGTCGGGAGCGAGGGCATTTTGATTGATCCAGGAAAGCCGGATGAAATATTCTTGGCTTTGAAAAATATTTTGACAGATAGAAACTTGGGAGAATATTTCAAAGAAAGAGCCTGGCGCCGAACCTTCAGATTCAACTGGAAAAACACCGCCAAAGAATTCTTGAGCCATATTGAAGAGCTATAACACTTCTTCTCACAGCCTTTCCAAATGGCTATCACGGTGTGATAGCCATTTGTTTTGGCTTGAAAGGGGGATTTTGCAAATTTAGATTTCTTTGAATTTGATTAAAGGGGTTGGCGGAGGTAAGATAAAAATACATAAAATATGTTTAATTTTTGTAATTCAATAAAATTTAAATAATAAATAAATTACCCAGACCGAGCAATGAAACAAGGTCTGATGCAACACTTATTTGTATAAAAAATATGCCAAGATATAAAATTGTTATGAATAGAATTAAGCTTATGGACGTAAGGTTCGATCATTATGCGGATGAAGCACTTTCATTTTTCAGTAAACTGGAAGAGCTTGCTGGAAGTCCTCCATCAACATCACTGACAGCCACGCAAGAATCGATTGAATGGCAAAATAAACGCTGGAAAAAATTTATTGAGGCTGTTGAAAATTGCAGACATAAAATTCAAGCAATTAATTATAGCATTTCACTTATTGAATCAGAAATAAAAAATCCGCCCATACCGCAATTTAAATTACCAATGGATCTTGAAGAAAAAGAATTTTTTGACGATGTTGTTTTGTTTGAATTCGAGTCTTTTCTTTTTCAAATTCTGTCTTCGCTTGATGTGTTTGTGCATCTGTTGAAATTATTTTACCCGACTCTTGATTTGAAAGACGAATATATAATTGGTTTCAAGGGCAAAAAGGGAGTTGCTGGCAAAGGAACAATAGATGTCTTGCGAGCCGTGAGCGAGGTTGATTTGGCTAATTATGTAGATGATGAGGTAAAAAAATGGATTCAAGTGGCTTATGATTTAAGAAATAAAATAGTCCATCATTCAAAAGTTAAAAATTTACAAATGTTTCTAATTGATAAAAATGGACTCAACGCTCCAAAATTTTCTGATAGCGGAAATGACTTAATGGAATACTGTATAGAAACTTATGAAAATCTAAAAAAATTTATAAATATCATCGAGAAAAATTTTCTTCTTGCTAAGGCAGAAAGTTTCTATAAAATGAAATAATTTTATGAATAACTAAAAAATTAATTTACATACAATTATGAAAACACAAGACGAATATTATTATGACGCTTTGGAGCTTCTAGATTGCGGCAAGGCGGGAACGAAAAAGGCCATTAAGCTTTTGGAGGATGCTTTGGAAATGGATGAAGATTACGTCCAGACATATATCGGCTTTGTTTCTGTCTATGGAAATTTGGGAAAAAAGAAAGAATATGAAAAAATGGTTAAGTTGGCGTATGAAAAAACACTAAAGAAATTTCCGAAATGGCCGAAGATTATGGAATGGGGTTGGATGGAAAATCGTTCCTATTTAAGAGCTATTCAATATATGGCTGAATGGTATTGGGACAATGGAGAAAATGACAAGGCAATCGAATTGTTTCGACTGCTGCTGAAATTGAACCCTAATGACAATCAGGGAGTGAGATATGAAATCGCCGCGCTGTATGCCGGATTGAATGGCGAAGATGTTAATCGAATGACAGATGAGGGCAATCAGAAACAGGATTGGAGCGAGCAAGAAAATCTTGTCAGAGAGCAAAATAAAAAGCATAAATTTTGGAGAGCCCCTGGATATTAATAAGGTTGTGTAGAAAAAACATTGTGAATAAGTATTAATAAAAAAATCCCACATAATCTGACGACCGTTAATTCGTGATTAGATAGAAAAGGAAATGGATCGGGTATTTTTTTGAGAAATAAGAATTGAAGTAGGATTATGGAGGTTTTCAGAGAACCGTCCTTGGGAATTTCTCCATGTCTATTATAGCGAAGTAGCTTTTGGACTGTGCTATAATAGTGATATTAAATTTATTTTATATAAAAATGAGCGAAACTGGATTTGGTGGTATGGAATCATTAAGTGGGGAAAAAGAAATTGCAGAAAGACATATTTTTGAAGGAACTTCTAATTCAGTAGAAGTAGAAGAAGATCTATTGGAAATTAGGGAAGAAAAATTTGGCAAACAATTGGCAAACTTGGAAAGGAAAAATTCGGAACTCGGATTAGCACCACTTAGTGAAGAAACAAAGCGTATGATACGCGAAAACACGATTGGCGGTGATGAGAGTAATGAAAAAAAATCCTCAGAGAATATATCTCGCGAAAGAGAGCTAAAACGTGAGCTAAAAGAAAACGACCTTATTATTCCCGAGGGAAAGGATATTGAAAAAGCAGAAGAGTTGCTGAAGAAAAATGGAGTTCCATGCATGACTGAAAGATATGTAAAGGGAGTTGATGTTGGTGAATCCGGCAGAGTTCCGGGGGAATTTGTTTTGGTTATTAATGATCCCCAAAATCCTAAAAAACCTGCACCGTTTGATTTCGTGAAAAAAGTTTTTCAATTTCTTCAGGAAAATGAAATTGTGGTTCGCTATGCGAAGAATCCAGAAAAAGCAGGGGCAGAAATGGAAAACGAAAACCAGGAATAATTTAATTTTGTGCTTTATTTTGGATTTACTTTAATATAACACTTGCGCCCTGTAATCTGACATCAATCCTGTCCCAATTTTCCAAAAATATCGTTCCTAGTTATATGCCTACCAGTGGTCAGGTATATAACACAATAATCAATCAACACATTATCAATTTTATAATTGTGAGTTCGTGCCGCCAGTCCCACCTCTGCACACTATCTGACGACCGTCAGTTCGTGACATAAAATCAGAATCCCACATAATCTGACGGTCGTTAGATTATGTGCAGTGATAAAAACAAAATATGTATAAATTTGGTCAGACGCAAAAGAGAATAATGGTCGCGCTTTTGGGCGGAGTCGCTTTGGGTCTGTCTTCTTCTCCCCGACAATTCTTCAAAACATTTAGGGTTTTAAAAAAAGATTGGAATAAAATAAAACAGTCTAGTTTCGACCGCTCCGTCAGAAGACTCGTGAAAGAAAAATTATTGATAGAGAAAAAGTTACCGGACGGATCCTTGAAGCTGGTTCTTACTAAAGAAGGGGAACGGCAAGCAAGGAGATTAAGCTTGTTGGGAAAATCAATAAATTTCAAGAAACCAAAAAGATGGGATGGAAAATGGAGGCTTGTTATTTTTGATATTCCGGAAAAAGATAGAATTTTTCGCGGTATTTTGAGAGAACATTTGTACGAACTCAAATTTTTCAGACTTCAAAACAGTGTTTTTGTTTCTCCACATCCTTTCGAAAAGATGATTTTGGAATTAACCGACCTTTATTCTGCCCAAATATATGTTAGAGTTATTATGGCAACGTCTATTGATAATGAAGATAAACTCAAAAAACATTTCTTCAAAAACAGAACATAATCTGATGGTCGTCAGTTGGTGATTAGAATAGAAATGGTAACTGAATTTAAGAGGATAAAACGAAAAAAAGTGATTTGGATAGTTTGATGTATTGTTTTTTAATGGCTATCACGGTGTGATAGCCATTTGTTTTGGCTCAGGATGGCTGCTTTTTTAAAGGGGTGAAAAATGGTAGAATGGGGATGTGGTTCAATCTGAATGAAAAAATGGCACGCATAGGAATTGACGCTCGCTTTTTTGGTTCAGCCGGAAAAGGACTGGGGCGTTACACTCAAAAATTAATAGAAAATTTGGAAAAAATCGACCGAGAAAACGATTATTTTGTTTTTCTTCGAAAAGAAAATTTTGAGGAATATGTTTCCAAAGCGGATAACTTTAAAAAAATATTGGCAGATTATAGGTGGTATGGTTTTGGAGAGCAATTTTTGTTGCCGCTTGTTTTTTTGAAACACAAATTGGACTTGGTTCATTTTCCGCATTTCAATGTGCCGATTTTCTACAGAAAACCAATTGTTGTTACGATTCACGATTTGATTTTGCTTCACTTTCCAACTTTGAAAGGAACGACCCTGAGCCCATTGTTGTATTGGATTAAATTTTTGATGTACAAAATTGTTATAAACTCCGCCATAAAAAGAGCGAAAAAAGTTATTGCTGTTTCTGAATTTACCAAAAACGACATTTTGAAAAATTATAAAATTCCGGCGGAAAAAATAGAAGTTTCCTATGAGGCTTGTGAAAATTTTTGCTCAATTTCTCAAAAGTCAGAGACGGAAGTTTTGAAAGAATGTGGTATAATAAAGCCATACATTTTATATGTCGGCAATGCTTATCCTCACAAGAATCTGGAAACGTTAATAAAATCTTTTAAGCTGTTGCGATTAGAAAATCCTCAATTAAATTTGGTTTTAGTGGGGAAAGAAGATTATTTTTATTTGCAAATTAAAAATTTTGTTCAAAAAGAAGCCATTGATGGAATTATTTTTCCCGGTTTTGTTCCTGATAGGGATTTGGATATGGTCTATAAAAATTCGAAAGCCTATGTCTTTCCTTCGCTGTATGAAGGTTTTGGCTTGCCCCCATTGGAAGCTATGGCCAAAGGCGTTCCGGTTGTTTCTTCCGATCATAAATGTATGAAAGAAGTTTTGGGCGATGGAGCTGTGTTTTGCCAAGCGCAAGATGTTCATTCTCTTGCCAGAGGAATTTCCACGGTTTTATTCAATGAGCAGATAAGAAAAAATTTGATCGAAAAAGGTTATGCGAAAAGCGGGAGTTATAGTTGGGAAAAAATGGCGGTTATCACAAAAAAAATATATCAAAAAATAAATATAAAAATATAATTTGATTCAGCGTGTCGAAAAATAAAATCATTCCGCAGATGTTCGACATTAGGCCGGTTAAAAAAACCGGTGATTTAGATTGGGATAAAATAAATGGAATCAATAATAATTATGTCAGACTGGATGACAAGCAGGCGGATGAAAAAGAAATAAAACAAAAGCAAGAAGATGAAGCCAGGAAAAAAGAATTGGATGAAAGAATGAAAAAATCGGAAATGGAAATTTTGGAAAAAAGAAGAATGCAAGAGGAAGAAGAAAGATTGGAAAAAGAAAAACAGGCGAGAGAGTTGAGGGAGAAAATTTTGAAAAGAAATCAGGAACAAAAAGAGCGGGAATTAAAAATAGAACTTTCGAAAGAAAAAATTCCTTTGACTGTCTTTAAAAAAATCAGATTTTCTTTTGGATTGGCGGCGGCGCTGATTGCTTTGGGTATAGGCGGAATTTCTTATGTTTACAAGGGACTAGGGATTCAAGGAAAAGTTTTGGGAACCGGACAGGAAGGATATGAGAATCTTGTTTCGGCCGTGGGAGATATTTCCAGAGAAGATCTCGATAGTTCGGCTCAAAAATTTGCGCTGGCGCATAAATATTTTTCCGAGGCTTCTTTGGAAATGGATAAAATGGGAACTATTGTTAACAAGGGAACGCGCTTTATTCCGTATGTTTCCAAGATTTCTTCAGGAAAAAATATGATCGAAGCGGCAAAATATTTTTCTTTGGCGGGGGAAGCGATGAATGAATCCATAAAAGAATTTATAAACTTGAAAAATTCCGTGACCAGCGGCGGCAGCATTTCTTTGCTGGGGTTGTTTGAAAATACCAAGGTGAATGTTGAAATTTCTGAAAAAAATTTGAAACTTGTCCAGGAGCATATTTCCAAGGTCAAAGTGGATGATTTGCCGGAAGAAATGAAAGAAAAATTTATACAACTTAAAAAAAGTATGCCGGAAGTCATAGGAGTTTTGGAAGCTTTTTCGGAAAACAGCCATATATTCACGGATATTCTGGGAGGAAATGGACCGAGAAAATATTTATTTTTGTTTCAGAATAATAATGAGATGAGAGCGACAGGCGGATTCATTGGCACGTACGGACTTTTGGATATATCCAATGGGCACGTCAGAGATTTTTTTATTGATGGAATTTTCAATCCTGATGGACAATTGCAGGATAAGGTTGTTCCTCCGGCGCCGATTCAAAAAATTAGCGCTGCTTGGAGTTTGCATGACAGCAATTGGTTTCCTGATTTTCCTGTTTCCGCCAAAGAAGCAATTGTTTTTTATGAAAGAACCGGCGGTCCGACTGTTGATGGTGTGATAACAATCACTCCGGTTGTTTTGCAAAAACTTCTTGAAATAACCGGTCCGATAGAAATGACTGACTATGAAGTGATTTTAGATAGTGAAAATTTTATTGAAAAGACTCAAAACAAAGTGGAAAAAGATTATGACAAAAAAGAGAATAAGCCGAAAAAAATTCTTTCTGATTTGGCGCCGATGATTTTGGACAGGATTGTCAAAACCAGAGATATCGAAACCGTATCAAAAGTAGCGCAGGTTTTTTTGGAAAGTTTAAATGAAAAACATATTCTTATATTTTCGGAGAATAGAGATTTGCAAGAGATAATTTCCAAGAGAGGATGGTCCGGAGAAATTTTGGATACGGAGAAAGACTATTTGAGTGTCATAAACACCAATATAAATGGATACAAGACAGACGGAGTTATTGAAGAAAAAATAGAACACAAAGCTGAGATTCAAAATGATGGTTCTATTATTGATACTGTTGCGATAACTAGAAAGCATAATGGAGGGAACACGGATTACGAATGGTGGAACAAGGTCAACGCAAATTATATGCGAGTGTATGTTCCCAGAGGCTCGCAACTTTTGGAAGTTGAAGGACAAACAAGAGAAATCAATGAACCGGCTCTTGATTATGATAAATTGAAATTTGAACGGGATGAATTGGTGGAAAAGGAAGAAAATTCAATGATCGTGGATGAGAAAACCGGCACGCGAATATATGAAGACGCGGGAAAAACTGTTTTTGCTAATTGGACATATGTCAGTCCGCAGGAAACGATGACGATAAAATATAAATATCTTCTGCCGTTCAGACTTTTTCAATCAGTTTTTAAGGAAAAAAATTATGTTGATTCATATTCCTTGATCGCGCAAAAACAATCGGGAAGCGTGGGAAGTTTTTTTGACTCCCAATTGCAATATCCCGAGCCGTATGAAATACAATGGAAATCTTTGGAATATGAAAATTTGCCGGAGAGGGTAATTCATTTGGAAACTGACTTGAAATCGGATAAATTTGGAGGAGTGGTGTTTGAAAAACAAATGCCAGAATAGGGTTGCCTGTTTCAAACAAATAGACTATTATAGGCGAGGCAATAAAAATTCAAAATTGTGATAGAGAAATTGGTAAAAAATAATTTTCTGAATGGAAAACCAACGCAATCAATCGTGGCGGCGGCTTTTATTATTTCTTTGGCGGGAGTGGCAAGCAGAATTCTGGGTCTTTTTCGAGACAGAATCTTGGCTTCAACTTTCGGAGCCGGAGATGTTCTGGATGCCTATTATGCGGCTTTTCGTGTTCCGGATTTGATTTATAATCTTTTGATTTTGGGAGCTCTTAGCGCGGCTTTCATTCCTGTCTTTACTCAGCTCATTTCAAAAGATAGAGAAGAAGAAGCTTGGGATTTGGCTAGCGGAGTTTTGAATATACAAATAATTGCGATGGGAATTATGGTGATTATTTTGGCATTTTGCGCTCCGTGGATAATGAAAATTATTACTCCGGGATTTTCCGATGAAAAAATGAATTTGACAGTTATTTTTACCAGAATAATGTTTTTGAGTCCGATTTTGTTGGGAATTAGTGGAATTTTCGGAGGCGTGTTGGTTTCGATGAAAAAGTTTTTGATATACGCGCTAGCTCCGATAATGTATAATTTGGGAATAATATTCGGAGCAATTTTCTTGGTGGATTTTATGGGACCGATTGGTTTGGCGTGGGGAGTTGTTTTGGGAGCTTCTTTGCATATGCTTATCCAATATCCGGCGGTTAGATTTTCCGGTTTCCGGTTCAGATTAATGCCGGGCAAGAGCTTGAAAAATCAGGATGTTTTGAAAGTTTTGCATTTGATGGTTCCGCGAATGTTGGGCGTGGCGGTGAATCAAATAAATTTTTTAGTGATAACGATTTTCGCTTCGACTCTTGCCACGGGAAGTTTGGCAATTTTCAATTTTGCCAACAACATTCAAAGCACGCCATTGGGACTTTTTGGCATTTCTTTTGCCATTGCTGTTTTTCCGGCGCTCAGCGCTTTTTATGCCAAGAATGAAAAAGAAAAATTCAGCAAAGCTTTTTCCAAAACTTTCAGGCAAGTTTTATTTTTTGTGATTCCAATAAGCGTTTTGATATATGCATTGCGAGCTCAAATTGTGCGTGTTGTTCTTGGAGCGGGAAATTTCGATTGGGAAGACACGACATTAACTTTTCAAACTTTGGGAATTTTGATTGCCAGTTTGTTTGCTCAATCATTGATTCCTCTTTTGGCGAGATCTTTCTATGCGATTCAAAATACCAAGACTCCTTTTTATGTGGCGCTTTTCAGCGAAATGGTTAATATAGTTTTGGTTTTTCTTTTGATAGGCAAGTTCGAGATATTGGGATTGGCGATTGCTTTTTCTGTTTCAAGCATTGTGAATATGTCATTGCTTTTTTATTTTCTGAAAAAAGAAATGGAGGATTTGGGAGAAAAAGAAATTATCAAATCCGCGGGAAAAGTTTTAGTAGCTTCTTTTGGGGCGGTGGTGGCAGTGCAAATTGGAAAAAATGTGGTTGGCTCCAAAGGAGAGCTAGACACATTTGTCGCTATTCTAAATCAATTGGTGGTGGCTGGTGGATTGGGCGTAGCTGTTTTTTCTTTGATTAGTTATGCCCTGGGAATAGAAGAATTTTTCAGCGTTATGCGTTCTGTTTCCAGAAAACTTTTTAAAGTAAAAAAGCAAATCCAAGAAGACACCGGAGACGTGGCAGGGATGTAGGGGAATTTCACATAATCTGACGGTCGTCAGTTAATGTGAATAGGTTGGTTTTTGGTTGAGAATTTTTGAATTTTTATAAAATTCACTAAAAATTCACCAAGGCTTGATAGAAAGCCTTTTTATCTGTATGCTTATAGAAGCAGAAAAGCATAATTTTTTTGGGAAATAGATGAAATAGGTTATGAATAACGATTATCAGAAAAACATCAGAAACTTTTGTATAATTGCGCACATTGATCATGGAAAATCGACTTTGTCTGATCGTCTTTTGGAGGTGACGAAAACTGTGGAAATGCGGAAAATGAAGGAGCAGCTGCTTGATCAGATGGATTTAGAAAGGGAACGGGGAATCACTATCAAACTGCAACCGGTCAGAATGGACTATGCGCAAGACGGGAAGGAGTATGTTTTGAATTTAATTGACACTCCCGGTCACGTGGATTTCGGATATGAGGTCTCGCGATCATTGGCGGCCGTGGAAGGAGCGGTGTTGTTGGTCGATGCGACCAAGGGAGTGCAGGCGCAAACGATTTCCAATTTATATTTGGCGATTGAACAAGGTTTGGAAATTATTCCGGTGGTGAACAAGATTGATTTGCCGAATTCCAATCCGGAAAAAACCAAAAAAGAAATTATTCACATATTGGGATGCAAGGAGGAGGAAATAATTGAAGCTTCGGGAAAAACCGGAGCCGGAGTGGATAAAATTTTGCGAGCGATTGTGGAAAAAGTTCCTCAGCCCAAGGGTGATGTTTCCAAACCATTGCGCGCGATGATTTTTGATTCCAAATACGACACATACAAAGGCGTGTTGGCTTTTGTGCGAATGGTGGATGGCGAAGCGCGCCGAGAAGACGAAATATTTATGATGGCAACACAAAAAGGAAGCTCGGTTATTGAAGTGGGATATTTCAAGCCGGATATGAACGCAGTGGATATGCTAAGAGCGGGAGATATTGGATATATTGCTACCGGGCTTAAGAGTGTGGAATATTGTCGAGTTGGTGATACGATAACCTTGGAAAAGGTGGATCGAAAGACAATTGAGAGACTTCCTGGATACAAGGATGTGCGACCAGTGGTATATGCCAGTCTTTATCCGACGGATGGCGATGACTATAATTTGATGCGTGATTCCTTGGACAAGCTTAAACTTAATGATGCATCGTTTGTTTTTGAACCGGAGAGCAATTCGGCGTTGGGAAAAGGTTTTCGTTGCGGATTTTTGGGATTGCTTCATTTGGAAATCATCAAGGAGAGATTGGAACGGGAGTTTAATTTTACTCCGACTATCACGACGCCGGGCGTTGTTTATGAAATAATATTCAAAGGAAAAAAAGAACCGCAAAAAATTTATTCGGCTATGGATGTTCCGGATGCCAATTTTATTGATCAAATTTCCGAGCCGTTCGTGAAACTGGAAATTGTTACCCCGTCTGAATATTTGGGTTCAGTGATGGAACTTATGAATAATTTGCGTTCGGTTTATCTGAATACGGAATATATAGATTTGGAAAGAATTATGCTTTCTTTTGAAGTTCCTTTGACGGATATTATTGTTAATTTTCATGATGATTTAAAGAGCGCCACTTCCGGATATGCTTCAATGAGTTATGAATTCATTGGTTATCGAGCTTCGGATTTGGTGAAAATGGATATTTTGTTGGCCGGAGAAAAAGTAGAGGCGCTTTCAAGAATTGTTCCGCGGGAAAAAGCTGTTGCGGAAGGAAATGCTGTGGTGATAAAGTTGAAAGACGCAATTCCGCGGCAAAATTTTGCTATTCCGGTGCAAGCCGCTTTGGGAGGAAAAATTGTGGCTCGCGAAACAATCAAGCCCTATCGCAAGGATGTTATTGCTAAGTTATATGGAGGCGATGTGACGCGAAAAAATAAATTATTGGACAAACAAAAAAAAGGAAAAAAGAAAATGGGAAACGTTGGAAAAGTAAAAGTCCCTTCCGAAGCCTATCTGGCGGTTTTGAAGAGATAGAGCTTGGCTTGTTGGGATAATTTGTTATAATTATAGGGTAATCAAATAGGAAGTGTTTTTGTGGAAATAAATTATTACGGAAAATGAGCACAAAAAGAAGGAAAAAAAGAATGTACGTGATTTGGGTTATTATTTCCGTTTTAGCTATTGCTTCAATGGTGATTTTTTCTTTGGCTCCGTTGCTTTCCGTTTATTAAAATAAAAAAATGAAAAAGAAGTTTTCTTTTGCTTTGTTATTTTTCTTCTTGGGAAGCTTGGTTGTCGCTTATGTGATATATTTTGCGAGCAAAGAAACAACAAGAACGAGAAAGATTGATAATGAAATTGAAGGTCTGAAACAAGAAGCGGAAAAAATCAAGGAGGACAACGATGCGCTTAAAGACAAAATAGCTTATTTTGAAACCAATGAATTCAAGGAAAGAGTGGCGAAGGAAAAACTTAATTTGAAAAAGGAAAACGAAAATGTGGTGGCTATAAAACAAAATCCTGTTGCAATTGAAGAAAAAAGTCCGATTATTTCAATTAATAAATCAGAAACGGAAGACGATAATTCGGAAGAATATGTTAAATGGTGGAATTTTTTCTTTGGTTATTAGAATGTAAAAATAAACATATTTTAAAACGTAAATTATTTTATGGAGAAAAAAGATAAGGAAAATAAAATTAATTTTAGGACGCTCGCTTATTCCGGAGTAATTGTTTTGTTTGTGTTTGTTGTTGCATTGCTGTGCGGATCATATTATTTTTATGATAAGAAAGATGGATTGGAAAAAATGCTTTTCGGAAAAATTTCCTATCCGGCAGTGGTTATGGACAAGACAAATTTTATTTACATTTCTGAGATAAAACAAAATACCGACGCTTTGAAGAGATTCTATGAGAATCAAGATTTTTCCGAAGCGGGAATACGCATAGATTTTTCAACGGAAGATGGAAAGAAGCGTCTCAGAATAAAAGAAAAAGATATTGTAAATAAAATAATAGAAAACAAGGCGATTGAATTGCTTGCCAATAAAAGAAATATCAATATTACCGAAAAGCAGGCGGAAGAAAATATTTTAGATAAATTGAAAGAATTTGGCAATGATAAAAGTGAAGCTGAGAAAGAACTAAGTAGGCTTTATGGATGGAATTTGGATGATTTCAAAAAAGAGATAGTTTTGCCGGATATGTATAGGGAAAAACTGTCTGAGTCGGTCGATGAAGAAATCAACAAAAATAATGAAGCGAAAAAAAATATAGAAAAAGCGGTGGAGGAATTGAATAATGGTAAGGACTTTTCTGATGTGGCGCGCGCATATTCTCAAGGCTTGACGGCGAAGGATGGTGGGGAATTGGGCTGGATAACCAAAGAACAGTTAGCTCCGGAAATTGCAAAAATCGCTTTTGGCAATTATGATAATAAGAAAAATGAAATAATCGAGAGTTCTTTGGGGTATCATATAATTAGAATAGAGGATATAAAAAAAGAAGATAGTGTGGATATGGTCAGAATAAGGCAAATATTCACAAGAAAAAAAGTTTTTTCCGAATGGCTGATGGAACAAATGAGGGGAATTGATGTAGTGGTTTTTATGAGGGATTATCAATGGAATAAGGATGAATTATTGGTTGAATTTAAAAAAGAGGAAATGAGAAGAGAAGAGTTGGAAATAAGAGAGAAATCTCAAGGCGATGCATCAATGATTTTTTGATTGGTTTATAATTAATTTAAATATAAAAAAATGGCAAAAGTAAAAGTAAACGAAGATGTTTGTATTGGATGCGGGACTTGTGAGTCTCTTTGTCCGGGTGTTTTCCATATTGAAAATGGAAAATCTCACGTAATATCTGAAGAATGTGGCGACTGCAATTGTCAGGAAGCGGTTGATAGCTGTCCTGTAAGCGCTATTTCCCTAGAAGAATAGGGTCCTCTTTCCAGAAAAATATTGCAACTTAGCCAAGCTTCAGATATGAAGTTGGTTTAAGTTTGGCCACGGTTTATATTTTATAAATTATTTAATATTATTCATATGGATATATTAGAAAATAAAGAAAATAATGGAAATGATTTTGACAAAACAACAAAAAATATCAATAAGGGAAATCTTATTAAATCCAAAAAAATAATATTGGCGGTGATTGGAATGGTTATGCTAGCTTCTTTTTTTGGAGCAGTTTTTGGTTTTATGGCGGGCAGTGTTTCCAAGAATTTAGATGGGAATTTTTTTGCTGAAAATAATAATGAGAATAAAACAGGGAGCAAGGTTGATGTTAGGAGTATTATTGTGGAAGATTCGGCCGTTATTGATGTTGTAAAAAATACTTCGCCGGCAGTTGTCAGTATTGCTATCACAAAAGATGTTTCAAAAATGAGAACCTTCGATTTTTTTGGATTCGATTTCTTTTCAGAGGAAGGACTGGAGGGACAAGCCAAGCAACAAGTGGGAAGCGGAAGCGGATTTTTTCTTTCCAGCGATGGTTTGATTGCCACCAACAAGCACGTTGTGGAAGATGTTTCAGCCGACTATACAGTGATAATTAACGATGGAAAAGAATATCCCGCTAAGATTTTAGCCAAAGATCCATTGCAAGATATTGCCATAATAAAAATAGAAGGAAATAATTTTTCGGTTCTGTCAGTGGGAAATTCTGATTCCGTTCAAATCGGACAAACTGTTATAGCGATTGGAAATTCCCTGGGTGAATTTTCCAACACTGTCAGTCGCGGAATAATTTCCGGACTGGGAAGAACTGTTATTGCCGGATCGGAGTTTAGCGCTCAATCGGAAAGGTTAAGCAATATAATACAAACCGACGCGGCTATCAATCCGGGAAATTCCGGCGGACCGCTAATAAATATTAATGGAGAAGTTGTTGGAATGAATGTAGCGATGGCGAAAGACGCGCAAAACATCGGTTTCGCTCTTCCTATTAATCAGGTTCAGAAAGTTTTTCTTCAAGTTAAGGAAACCGGAAAGATATCGGTGCCGTTTTTGGGCGTGCGATATATTCCAATAAATGAAGAAATGCAAAAAATAAATAATTTGCCATATAGCTATGGCGTTCTTGTTCAACGAGGAGAAAAAGTGACGGATCTGGCTGTCATTCCCGGCTCTCCGGCGGATAAAGCGAATATTCAAGAGAACGATATTATTTTGGAGATAGATGGAAAGAAAATTGATGAAGAAAATCAATTGGGAGATTTGATTGGAAAAAGTAATGTTGGCGACACAATAACTCTGAAAATTTGGCACAAAGGAGAGGAAAAAACAGCAAAAGTTGCGCTAGAAGAGAGAAAGTAAAAATTCAAAAAGCCAAGATATTTTGGATGAACTTGCGTTAAAAATTATAGAGGGTAAAATAAAGGAAGGAGACAGGGTTGGTGTTTTTATGCAAAACGAAAAGATTGAGTTTTCCAAATAAAAAAGATGAGAAGGCCGCCTAAATTTTTTAGGAAGCTTGATAACAAAAAATAAATTATGTTTTTTCATTTCCGGGTTTTATTGCATAGTATCGTCTTTCTTTTGATATTGGAGATTTTTTTGAATGATTCCGTTTCCGAATTTCTGGCCTCGCTTATTTCTGTTAAACCGGTTTTATTTTTTGTTTTGCTTGGCGTTTTTTTCTTGTTCATATTGAACAACTCTTTGAAAATAGGAAAATCCTGGGATATGGTCTTTATTCCGATTCTGTTGTATATTTCCTCAATCGGACTGAGTATGTTTGTGGATTCTGATTTGAAAAAACATCTTTTTTCCGCGCTTAGTTTCCTGGTGTATTATTCTTGTTTGCTAGGCATACAAAGACTGAAATCTAGCAAAAAAGATCAAACAGCCAGAGGGCTTATTGCATCGACGGCTGCCGCTTCCATTTTCCTTTTTTATTCTTTCGTGTATGGATTTTATTTGAATTTCACGATTCCTCTTTGGTTTGTAATGTTATTATTTTTTTCAATTACAACTCTGGTAAGCTATCAATATTTTAATTTGCTAAAAGAAGATAAAAAGACAGTTTGGAAATACAGCCTCATTATTGGGATGGTTATGATGGAAATTTCTTTGGTGGCAAATTTTTGGCCGTTCGGGTACTTGACAACAGGAGCAACTATGCTTATTTTCTATTATATTCTCTGGGATTTGATTCAAAGCTATTTTTTGAAAAAATTCTCCAAAAGAAGGGTAATTGCCAACATCACAATATTCGGATCGTTGATGGTCTTGGTTCTCGCGAGTTCTCGATGGCTTCCGGTGGTATAAATAACTAAAATTTGAAAAACACAATCAATATGAAATTATTCAATGAAAAAACCAAAAAAGCGCTTTTCTTTATTATGATTATTTTCTTTGTTTTTGTGATCGGAGGAATAGGCGGAGTTTATATGGAAGCCTATCTTGTCCCTAGGCTTAGCGCAGTTCCTTTTTTTGAAAAATTTTTGAAAAAGGCCTCAGAAAATGTTACGGTCATAAACAGAGTGGAGCAAGTGACTATAAAAGAAAGCGATTCTGTCAACGAAATTTCTTCCGGGGCGTCCATCTCGGTGGTGAATATAATTTCCATAAATTCTGAAAATAGTTTTGCGCAAAATCAGGAAAGCAAAAGTGGAACAGGAATTTTGGTCACAAGCGATGGAGTCATTGTAACATATAGAGATGCGATCATCGAAAGCGAAGCATCATATATTGTTTTGTTGTATAACGAAGAAAAATATGAAGCCAAGCTTATGGGCATTGATAATTTTACAAACTTGGCTTACTTGAAAATTGAAGCCAATAATTTATCCTCAATTGATTTTGCTAACTCCAATGATTTTAGACCGGGCAATAAATTGGTAGCTATTGGAAATTCTTTCAGTGAATATCAGAATCGTTTTTCTGCCGGACTTTTGAGTAATAATAACAAGACTTTTAATCTTAGCGGAAAAACAGTAGCATCTTCTGAAAAATTAGAAGGGGTTTTTGAAACTGATTTTGACAATCAGAAAAACTATTTGGGAGGTCCGGTGATAAGTTATGGCGGAGAACTAGTGGGAATTATTGGAAAAGTTTTTATGGATAATCAAGATGTATTTTTTCAGATACCTTCCAATATGGTTAAGGAATCTCTCGAGTTGGCTTTGAATGGCGAGTTGGAAAAGCGTCCGACATTGGGAGCTTACTATATTACTATGACCAAGGAATATGCTCTGACGCATAATATGAAAATTGACAAAGGCGCTTTAATATATTCTTCTTCCGGAAAAAACAGCTTGGCAATTATCGACGGTTCTGTCGCGCAAAAGGCGGGATTAAGAATTAATGATTTAATCATAGCGGTTAATGGAGAAAATATTGATTTGGGCAATCCATTTTCGAATTTGCTCAGCAAACACAAGAAGGGACATCAAGTAGAGCTTACGGTTATCAGAAATGAAAATGAAATAAAAATCCCA
>AMFJ01036019.1_pt1 | contig 29709 bp, 29 predicted proteins | sample 427208 | NCBI WGS metagenome assembly AMFJ01 (sample SAMN02954298, study PRJNA114691) | groundwater metagenome | biome: aquatic; feature: subsurface aquifer; material: sediment; isolation source: subsurface aquifer sediment | place: USA: Rifle, CO | collected 2008-08 | reverse complement strand
AAAAAAAAGGGATAGGTGATACCTATCCTTTTTACATTATACTACTTGATTTTTTTTGACCATCATATCTCGAATTTCTGTTGAACGATCCCAATCTTCTGCTTCATTTGATATTTCAAGCTCTTTTTGGAGTTCTTCTACCGACATGTCTTCAAGTTTTCTGTTTTTTAGTTTATCCAGGATGAACTTTAAGATGTTTTCATCTGCAAGAAAGTTTACTATTGTTCCCCCTTCGCTTTCTTCTTCATTTAATTCTGAGAAATCTTGTTCGTATGTCTTGAGTACCTCAAAACTCATTTCTTCTAATTTTGCTTTGATATATTTTCTTAATGCTTTTCTATCCTCAAGACAATCTTTTTCCTCAGGTGAAGTACCTAAGCTTTGATTTATCCTTACTAAAGATTCAAATAATTCATTCAAATCCATTCTTGGATAGAGTTGTTTTCGATAATCGGATTGTTTGTAAACTTCAATTTTTACAGGGTAGGGACCTATGATATCTTCATTTTCTTTGATAGCTTTCTCTTTTTTTTGATCTATCTTTTCATGATAGAAATAAAAAGCTATGTTGAAGTCTATCTCAAAGTCGTCTTTCCCTGCCCCAATTCTTTTGATAGGGATGATGTGTGATTTTTCTGTGTTTTTAGTTGCTGAGATACTCCCATTACTATCTATAAATAGATTGTTATCTATAAGAGTCACAGCTCCTGCAGATAGGTATCCCTCTTGTCCAACTTCCATTTGAAACATCAGGGTGTTTACCATAATAATTCCGTTGATTTTCATATCTTTATGTTTTTTTAGTGAGTTTTTTATTTTTTGTTTGAAACAATACTATACTAATATACTAGCATTTGTCAATCTATTTGTTTTTATTGTATTATTTGTTTTTTTGTGTGTTTTGATCTTTTTTTGTAGAAATATATACTGAAGAGTACTACTAATACTATTATGTTCGGAATGAAGATTATCTTATTGCTTCGAGGGATCCCATTGAAGACATACTTGGAAATCGGCCAGAGAAATGGTGTAGGAAAAAATGCTATTCAGTGTGTAGGGATATCTATGAGAATATGCAGTAATCGTGCATAGCTCGCTTTGACGGGTTTTTTATATATCAGCCAAAGCACTCCAAAGACAACTGTCCGCGTGACAAGGCTATGGGTAACATTATATATGTCATGTACATAATTTGGTACGATATGTCATGGTCAGAAAAAACTGCCCCCATTGCCTCATGATAGTAAAGCGATGATAACTGTAGCAAATGGTAATCCAAACGCTAAAAAATCTGGTAATATGCCAAATGCCGCTGCAAGCCAGAATTCTTTCTTGTTTTTGTTGCCAAATATGACTCATCCGTAGAGACCGTGAGAAATGATATCCATTTTAAAATAATTAATAATTAAAAATGAATAATGAATAATTTCGGATTTTTCAATATTTAAATTTTAAGTTCTTCAAGGGTGTGTTGCATTTTGAGGATTTTCTTTTGGTAGGGATAGACTTTTGTCGGAACACCTAGGAAACTTGCTACCAAAAATAAGTGTAATCTGCTTGTGATGACCATATGCGCTTGAGCGAGTGTTTTTATGAAAGATCCAAAATCTTCTTCTCGATCCATCATATTAAATTGCTGATCTTTTATTCCCGTTCCTGTTTGTATCTTACGTGCATATCTCATATCATCGTAATGTTCTCCTTTTCCTTTGGCAACTGGGATATATATGATTTCATATCATTGATTATAGAGTTTTTTTACATCTTGGATGATTTCTGCAAGAAATTGCTCTGCATTCTTATTTAAATTTACTATAATATACTTTTTTCAATTATTCATCATTCATTCTTCATTTTTCATTTTTTTTCGCGGATACGCGAAAAAAGAGGTATCCATGAAGAATTCTACGTTATGATATCCATATGTTTTAAGTGCATGAACCGTTTCGTGATCTCTTGCGAAGATGTGTTTCGTCCTTTTGAGGATACGTGTGAAGAGGAATCTATTGAATATTTTTTTGGGTACTTGTATCCCTCACATCAGATAACGAGGTTTTCTGAGGCAGGGGAGGAGTGATGCTAACCGATATCGATAGGAATTTTTGTTTTCTTCTGTGATGATTTCTCCTCCTCCGACAATCACTGCATCAACTTTTCTATAGAGTTTTCGTTCTTTCAACTTTTCTTCGCGAAGGTATCTGATCCATGAGCGAAAACCTTTTGGTATCTCGGTTACAAAGGTGATTTTTGAGACATCTACAAATTGGCTAAAGAAGTTTTTGAGCCGTTCTGGATCATAAGCAGCGATAGTTATATTTTTTTCTTCTTGTAGCAATAATTTGACCGTTCATAATAAAATCAACTCGTCTCCTAGATTTTTGTAGGATCGATTGCCGATGATGAGAATATTTTTTTCTGAAATATCTAGTTTGTCATTAACTTTCATAGGTATCTATTACATAAAAAAAGACTGCTATTTTATAGCAGTCCTTCAAATTTATGCAAGTGAAATTTTTTATTAAGGATTTATCCAGAATTTAGGAGTGATATTATTTAGATAAGCGACATATTCTGTTTTTTTGTCTTCTAATGTCGGTGATACATCTTTGAGATTTCCGAATCGTCCAGCGGTTAATGCTTCTATATCGAAAATTTTCCATGTCTTTGCGAATTCTATATCTCCTCCTGGTCGAGAAATATTGAAAGGATTATCTCCTGCTCTATAGTTTTTGAAGATATCTTTGATCTTATTAGTAAGGCTTGCTGCTTTTAATAGCTCTAGATAGTTGGTATCAACATCATCTGGGAATACAATTCCTGAATTTTTGATAGCTCTTGTATTAAGGTCTATTTTTGTTGTTTGTCCGTATGTTTCAAAAACTGCATCTGATACAGATCAACTTATCTTGATGGAATCTTTTCTGTCGCTTGGCATCTTTTCATAAAAAAGATTCATAGCATTTAATATCTTCAATTCTGCCTCTTGTTGGTCTTTTCCTACCATTGCTTTGATGTTTACGCTATTGCCTGTACGATCTCGGGTTGTATTGAGATAGTCTATATATTTCTGTTTGTTGCTAGATAGTACTTCTGATACGTTGTCTAATTTACCAAACAATCCTCCTGATATCACATCTAGGTTTCCATCTTTGGCATCAAAAGCTATATCTCCTGTGCTCATATTATACGGAAGCCCTTTTTCTGTTTCCTTCGATTTACAGACTTTTTTGATGTAATTGGTGAGGCTCGCTGCTTTGAAGAGTTCGAAATAATCAGGGAATGAACGTGGTGTAAATCCTGTCATATTCTTGTTTGTTAGATTGATTGTTGTTGTCTCTCCATACGTTGTAAACTTTAATACGGATAGTGTTCAATCAATATCAACGTTTTTGTCTGCGTTCGGCATGTATTCATAAAATTCATTTATACCTTTATGAATCTCTTTTCTTATTGCCGCATCTGTAGTAAGAGCATCTATTTTGCTATTTAATCCGTTATATTCCGGGGCTGCTGGTTTCTCCTTTCATTTAAATGGATTTGGTATGACTATAGGATTTGGCGGTGCGATTCTCCAATCTCTTAGTCCATTGAGATATGTTATATATTGTTCTTGATATTTTTCTAGAATTGGAGATGTCTCATTGAGAGATCCTTTCTCTATCACTCTTGTATCAGTATCTGTAGAAACTACTGCAGAGTCATTGAAGAAGATACCCATTCATGGAACACTATAGAACGGATCTTTCTTCATAGCTAGTTTATCTTTGCATATATCTTGTATTCTGTTAGTAAGATTTGCTGCTTTAAATGCTTCATAATAGCTATCAAATCTTGATGGAGTGAAGCCTACTAGCTCTTTTTTGCTAAGATTGATAGTAGATGTCTGATCATATGTTTTGAAAGTCATTGCGTCTCGTGTACCATCGATTTCTATGTGTTTTGGACCACTTGGCATTGTTTCCCAGAATGTATTGATAGCGAGAAGCAAGTCTTTTTCTTTTTTTGCATCTCCCTTTGCCAATTCTTTGACTTTATCAGCTAATCCTGTTTGATCTACCACTTCTATTTTTTTGTAGAATATATCTCCTCTTTTTTCTAAATCTTCGAGACTGGTAGTGTTTTCTCCTGAAATATATTTGTCTATCAGATATTGTGTTTCAGGATTCATTTTATCATATTGTTTTGTTTCCATAAGATTTGTCACCTCACCGAGTCTTACAATCGCTTCTGCTGCCTTAGTATTGAAATCTCCATCAGGATTGTTTTCTAATTTATCTCGAACATTTTCTCATAGCATAGCTTTTAATGTAAGATCTATTACATGTCTTTCATCATTTTTTCCTACGGAATTTTGAAGGAATGCTGCTGCAGTTGGGTTCTTTTTCGGTCCGCTTTTGAATATATCCAGCAATGCTTGATATTGATTTGGATCGACTTTTATCCTATCTCCATCTTTGATCAAAAAGCTTTTCATCTCTCCATATTTCAGTCCATTGAAGAGAGCAGTTGATCATGGAAATCATTCAATAAATTTGATATGGTTTTCTTTGTCTTGTGCTTCTTCTTTTTCTGTCTTATTTTTTTCTGTTCTTGCTCCTGTTTCTGTTTCTTTTGAGCTTGATCCAGCACCTGCTATTGTTTTTGTAATCTCTCCTCAAGTAAATAATTTTGTCAGTCCTTCTCCTTTTCGTGCGTTCAATCAGAAGGTAAGACCTAGAGGAATCCCTACTCGAGCTAGATTTGATCAGTCATATATCCCTGTTTTTTCTTTTTTATCACTTTTAAATACTATATTATATGCACTAGAAAGCATTTTCCATCCTAAGAAAATTCCTCCGGCTGCAACAGCTATATTACCTGCTCCTGACCAGAATTGCTTCTGTTCTGAAGTCATATGAGTCTGATCTAATAGATATTTGCTTAATCCATTTATTCCTCATTTTTCAAATGCTTCTTTGTAATCATTATATTGCGTTGTAAATTGCTCATCACTTTTTTTCCCTGTTCATCTCATATCTTTTTCAAGATTTCCTGTTGTTCCTGTTGATGTTTTGCCAGAAATTTTATTGAGCTCTTTGAGTTGTTCAGGTGTCGGTTTTATTTTCATCAACTCAAAAAATTCTTTTGTGTGTACAGGTATAAATGGATGTTCTGATGGTTTGAATGTGTTAGGTTCATTGATCACTTTGCTGAGATATTTTTCCATATCTTGAAGATCCTGGCTAAGTTCTTGTCTTTTTGCTCCTGTGAGTTTTAGTTCATCCAAAATTGCATATTCATTATTTATTTTTTTGAGTGATTTGGTTAATTTTTTAGCATCTGACTTGCCATATCCTATAATTTCAAAATAAGGCGTTGTATCTCATGTTTCTTCAATGATGCTATTTCTTGTAAGGATAAAATCAGGGACTTCTTTACCAAGATCTTCTATCCTATCGCTGAATTGTTTGAGTGTCATCTTCATATCCATAGCGTTGGTGTCATCCATCTTCACTTCTTTGATTGTATTGATCTCTTTTTTGTCTTGAGCATCTATATCCCGATCAATCGTGTATTTTTTGTCTTTGTTATTCGCTAATCGTTCTATCTGTTTCTTCATTTTGTTGAGCTCTTTGATACGTCTCTTTATCTCTATTTTATTTACCTTTCGAAGTTCTTTGTCTTTTCTGTCATATTTTGTATTGAAAATCGATCCAGAATCTCAGGCCAAATCTTTTTCCTGTTCGAAAAAAGCGATCAATCTCTCAATCTTATATTTTACGTTTTCTATGTCAGTCGCTTTTTTCAAAAGCTTTTCGTTTTTTTTGATTTGATCTGCTAAATCAGCAAGATCTTCTTTTGTCTCTGTGAAAACTATATCAACTTTAGTCTTTTTTTCAAATTCTGAAACTTCTATTACCGCTTTTTTCTCGGTATCTCGCTTTTCTGTCTTAGCAAGATCTTTATAAAAATCCTGAATGAATGTAGTGAAATCCACTTTTCCATTTACTGCAAATTTGTTTACGTTATCGATAGCAAATATATATTTTTCCTTGTCTTGTTTGATTGTTAATTTTTCATCAAAAAGATCGTTCACCTCGTTTTGGTGCAACTTAGTTTGGAAATCTTTGCTTGTAGAAATTACCTGATCGCCATATGGTTCTCAGATTTCTGCTCTTTGTATAGGAAGTTCTCTAGTTGTTAACATCCGTATAGGGTAAATAAAACTTTATACACTCAAGTATATCCACAAAAGAGAGAATTGCCAAAAAACTTGCTTTAAATAAAAAAATAGGGTTGACAAAAACCCTAAAAATGATTGAAATCGCTATTTTGCGCACTATTCGTTAAGGGAAAGTTCTTTTTTGATGGTATCTTCAAATTCTATGGCTTTTTCTGTGGAAAGTTTCTCTGTCAGATGGTAATATTCTGCTATGTGTGTCAGTAGCTTGGTAAATTCTTTCTTATCTATCACGATATTGTCATGATATTTAGGGAGTAGCTTTTTGATATATTCAATGTATTTAGTCAAATGAATATCACCATCAAAATAAAAAATATCCTGATAGAATGATTGTAGTTCTAACTCTTTGATTTCCTCTTGATAAAAAGGCATAAATATACCCACAACTACTACAGTATTCATACTTTTCCTTAAATGTACAAGTTCTGTCTCTTCGTTTCTTGTTTTGAAAAATACGGTATATATCTGTTTTATTACATGATCGTTTTTGATATCTTTCAATAAAAATGCAAGAAATTTAGCGAACTTAGCGTTGGTTGCTTTATCATTTTTGATATCTTGACTTACTTGTTGGGCTTTTTTCTGGTCATCTTGTATCCTTCTTATTGCAGCTTCGGTGATTTTGTTGCTATCTTCCCTGACTTCTCATCAGACATTAATGCCGTCTAACCCGGTTCATCCTACTTCGTCTGCCATAGTTTTTTACTAAATGAGTAAAAAATTGCTTATTTACGCTTGAAAATGTATGCTTTTGTTCTTGAAATTCAACAGTAATTATATATACAAGCACCACACGATTTTTTTGTTGTCCCAAAAACCTTGAAAAGGTGAGGTGGATGAGTGGTCGAAGTCAGCTCACTGCTAACGAGTCGGACGAGAAATCGTCTCGGGGGTTCGAATCCCCCCCTCACCGAAGGCAACATGGCTCTGTAGCTCAGCAGGTTAGAGCGCGTCTCTCATAAGGACGAGGTCGGGAGTTCGAGTCTCCCTGGAGCCAATTCAAAAAGAAAACCGTCATTCAAAAATATCTTTATTTATTATTTATCTTAATCTTATGGCTAAAAAGAAGTGATGAAGAATTATTGTTGCAATGCAATGTAAGGACTGTGGAAAGACCAATTATCACACGACTATAAACAAGACCAACACTCAAAAATTGGAATTGACTAAGTACTGTAAACAAGACAAGAAAAAAACATCTCATGTATCGAGAGAAAAATTGAAATAATCCTATTGTTTCACACCGATAAAATTATCGGCATATCTTTTAATTTATTTATACATTTACTATGTTAGTAATTAGACTTTCCAGACATTGAAGAAAAAATTTAGCTATTTATAGAGTTGTTCTTTCAGAACATACTAAACCCGTCAAATTCTGATACAAAGAAGTATTATGATCATATGATCCTCAAAAACATGAATTCAAAGCTGATGTAGAATCTATCATTTCTTGGATCGGAAAATGAGCTCAACCTTCAGAAAGAGTGGCAAAACTTTTGTTGAAAGAGACAAAAGATGAACTCTTCAATAAATTTATAGAACACAGAGAAAGAAAGGGAACAACTAAAAAGGAAGAAAAGAAATAATCAATTCCTTTAAATCTTTTTTCTTTTTACCATGAATACTATCTATTCTAATGCTGATTTTCAAAATGTCATCTTGACTGTTTTGGCCTTGGTAGTACTTTTGGTGATTGTCTGATGCATATATACTTTTATTCGTGCAATCATTCTTTTCGTTTTTTCTCATAGCAAAGAAGAAAATAAGAAAAAAGGGCGAAATAGCATCAGATTTATGATTATTTGAGTTGTTTTGACTATTTTTCTTTTGGCTATCGTTCCTGTTGTTTTAAAACTCATGAAAGTACCAGAATATAGTAGCTATACTGCACCAAGAATTTTTAGTAGGGCAGGTGAGCTTGTAAATTGACTTTTTAACCTTGGTAATGTAATCACACAAAGTCAACAAAACAGTCAGTATAATGGTCAACTCTATCAAAATATTGATTCTTCCAATCCACAGCTTCCTCAGCCTATTACAAATGATACGTATAATCTCTAATACTTTGCATATCGAACAATTAAAATATATTTGAAAAAGTGTAATAAATCATTACCACTTTCACTATCCATCCTTTTAATTCTTCCATTTTGAGATGCATAAAAAATTTAATCTTCCTGAAAAAATCTCGAAATTCGCTCAAAAATTCTGAAGATTCACTAAACATCAAAAAATATTTGTTCTCTATCTTTGGGCACTTTCTTTTTTTCTTTTAGTGTTACCATTGATTAAAATTTCTCCTGTGAGTGCTACATCTCACTCAGTACGATTATTTAGTAAGGGTCTATTTACAAGTTTATTGATTATTCTTGTAAGTATGACTGTACTTTTGAGTTGGAATATGAGCTTTAAATTTAAAAATTTCATCATCGGATATTTCGGATTCAAAGAAAATGATTCACTTTTCAATTTTGGATTCTTATGGATCATTGCAACAGCTTTTCTAGTTATGGGTGATGCAATCAGAGTTGTAGGAAACACTACAGATACTATCAAACTTAGCTGATCATATTATTTCATCCAACTCTTTTTACTTTTGGGATTAGTATTGACTCTAATGTCTGTGCTTAAGCATGCTAAAGAAAATTCTAATAAGACTAAGATTGTTAACGTTGTAGATGAAGATGCTATGAAAGATATCCAACATAAAAAATCATTCAAAGGGCTCTTTGATGAAGAAGAGGAGGAAGAACAACCAAAACAACATCATACTATCCATGAACATCATTTTGAATAATTTTTATTTGATTGTTTCCAATTAATAGATCATGATAAGCATCAACAATCAATGTATAGGATGTGGCATGTGCCAAAGCATAATTGATACTGTTTTTAAGGTTGAGGGTATACCAGCAAAAGTCATCAGACAACCAAAAACACCTGAAGAAGAAAAATTATGTGAACAAGCAATAGAAAGTTGTCCTACACATGCTATACTTAATGATGCAAATATGAAAATGGCAGCATAATCGTGCTACAAAAAAATATTATTGCTGAAAATCGACAATCCATGGTAAGGAAAACTTATACGGGGTTGTTTTTTTCTTATCTCGCAAAATCGCTCTTACTTGATCATTATTAGTGAGGTCGCTTGTAAAATCAGAAAACTGGCAAGGACATTGATTACATGTTCCTACATTGGGAATATTAATACATAACTTAACATCTTGAGGGCAGCTAGTACAGGTTTCTCATTGATCTATGATTCCATTTCCACACATTTCTGGCATATCAATACATAGTCTGACATCTTGCGAACAATTATTACAGGTTTCTCATTGGTCTATGATCCCGTTGCCACATAAAATACTGCCTGATACAACGATGCCTGTTCATTTTCATTCACATGTTCAATAATCTTGAGGACATATTTTACAATCTTCATTTGGTTCTTTTATGCCATTGCCGCATGTTCAGCAATTAGGGATATCTTGCGGACAATTTTTGCAGTTTTCTCAATCCGCTTGGATACCATCTCCACAAAATGATGTACAGGTTCCTACATCTTTAGGACAATTTTTACAGTTTTCACCTGGATTTATACTACCATCCCCACAAAAACCACCACCAGGTATAGTACCTGTTATACCGATTATTCATTCACATATTCAGTAATCTTGAGGACAAATTTTACAGCTTTCGTCTGGTTCTTTTACTCCATTGCCGCATATTCAACAACTAGGGATATCTGCTGGGCAGTTTTTACAGGTTTCTCATGGCGTTTGGATACCATCGCCACAAACGGAATTACAGACTCATATATCTTGAGGACAATTATTGCAATTTTCATCTGCATCAATACCCCCATTTCCACATGAAGGCAGGGGTATCGTAGTATCAGTAGGTTTTACGATAATGACATCATTGGTGATACCAACTAATCCGGCTATACCTTGTTGGGTACATCAAAGTTCCAATCCTATTTCTGGACAACCGTCTTCATCATTCATTCCATTCCATGTCTCTTGGATAGTAGGACAGAGATCTTTGTTGTCTGGTATTCCATCTCCATCAGTATCTATTCAATTTCCATTTCCGCTTCCTACAACTAATGCTGTGTCTTGTATATCACCGATACCATCTTGATTGAGATCGAGTTGGTCAGCATTATTCTTAAAAGGTGCATTATCAAGTGAACATATATTCTGATATTGTTTTGCTAATATCTCTTGGTTGAGGTTTGCGTTTGATTTATTTGGATCGCTTTCATAGGTACAATCTTTGTTTTCAAAATTTATCAGTCAAAGTAAATTTTTTATATCATCACCATCGATATCTGTATCACAGATATCAGGTATTTTATCACCATCTAGATCACATTTGTAGGTACTTGTCATATTTCATTGTAGTTTCGCATCTAGACAGATATCTGTTCCGTTGATAGCTATGGTTGCTTGATTTTTTAGATACGTACATTGATTTATATATATACTATCTTGTGGTGTCAGTGAACCGTTTTTTTGATAGATATGTGTAAAGATACTCGGCATTTTTTCTGTTCATGGTTTTTGTTGTGTTGTTCCATCTGAAAATTCTGCTATTTGAGTAAGCGGTGTTTTGAGAAATGTTCCTATGATACTTGTGGTGAAATTTATTTTTTCTCATATATTTGCAATCAATGAAGAAGGTATCATAAGCAAAGCATATGATGCTAACAATGATTTATCCAATACATTGATAGTGATCATATTCGTCATCTTCTTTTCATTGATAAGGTGTATTGTCTGTGTAATCACTCTTTTTCCTGATTTGGCATATATATATTCCATGGTGAGTGCGGTATTATTTTTTTTGATTTCATCTCAAAAATCCCGATCTATGCTTACAATATCATCTTGATTGATATTATAGGTATCGGTATCAAAAAGAACTTTTTGATTAATCTCGGGGTTTGCCATATTGCTCTTGAGTATTGCTCATTTTCACTGATCTATTCCTATAGTGAAATAGCTTATCCCGGCTATTTTTCCGTTTCTATATCCTTTTACTAGTACGGGATTTTCTCCTGATTGTTTGAATATTTTTTTGAAGCTTTGATTGACTGGTTTTTTGGAAGTGATATTCTCTTTTTGGAATATCCATTCGAGTTCATCAAATTTACCTAATAATGAGGCAGATAGTGTACTTTCGGTGTTAGTTTTTCCTCAAATACTACTTGCTCTTGTTTGAAGTGCTTTATCATCTCCTACTTGTCCTCATATGATTATAATAACTTGTGCCTTAGCATTTATACTATCTCCTTTTGCTACTGCCTGTATATTATACATCCCCGGTAAGAGAAAGGTATGTGTGACTGGTGTTCCTTTTCCTTGTGTTCCGTCTCCAAAATCTCGAATGATATCATTTACTTTCCCTTTGCTTACTGCCGTAAATTTTGTCGTTACAGGTGCACTTCCTTCGAGCTTATCCATATTGATGTAGAGTCCTATTTGATTGCTTGAATTTTCACAGGCATCTCAAATGCTATTTTTATCGGTGTCTTCCTGTCCTGTATTTGTTACAAATAAACAGTTGTCCATATTTTTTGTTTGTTTGGATATATCTATCTTTCATTCTTCATCTACAATTCCTAATGGATTTTTTATGGCATCACCATCGATATCTTGCGAACAGACGTCTCCTATGTTATTACTATCTGTATCTTTTTGTGATGGATTATAATCGTTTGGGCAGTTATCCTGTATGTTAGTAGGTCCATCACAGTCATAATCGTTATTGAACGCACAATTAACTTTTCCATTGAGTTTAAATAATGTATCCAGTACTGTTTTTCCATCAATATCTTTATCCGTGTTGGCTCGTTGGCTCTGGTTGATATCTATGATATTCTGGCTATAGAGAAGATTGAGTTCGGCAACTGGCCAATATCATTGCTTTATTTTCCCCACTTCTTTCATGTTACATTTTGTGACATTGAACATACAATATTTCAAGTAGAGATTCACTTCAGTATTGTTTTGAAGAGCACAGATATTGTCGCATGATTTACTCTTTTCGGTAATGCTTTTTATTTCATTGCTATTGAAATTTTTTGCTTCATAGCTATCAGCTTTGAGATTAGTCACTCGCGTATTCACTTCTTTTCGGTTGAGGCTCATATCCTTGTAGATATATTTTGCAATGATATTGATCACTACTTGGATAAATTCTGCAGTCGTAGTATTTTTAGTTCCACAAAATTGTCCCCCACATACCGGGCTTGTCGCTTTTGGGTATCCTCTCATATACGTGTTGTCTCACACGTAAGCGACACAATAGTAGTAAGAAGAGGCATTATATAGTCATCATCAGAAACTGATGTCTGCAAAATCTTTGCCTGATCCAAATGCAGACCAAAAGTTTTGCACATATTTGTTGAGCATATCTTGGTTGGGCTTGATACAATCCTTACATTCTACGATATTGAGTAATCTTGCAAGATCATAACGTGAAATGCTACTTTGTGCTTCTACATTTTTTACATCCAATCCCATGGTTTGTAACTGATTGGAAAAATCTTCGTAGGTAGCAAATACCGACGTTCAAAGCAGTCAAATCAGTGATAAAAGTATTCAGAAATATTTCTTCATCTATTTGTTTTTATTTTAAAAGAGGATTTCTGTATATATAGTATACGTAAAATCATTTTTTTTGCAATTAATTTGTCTCTGTATAGCTCTTGTTTCTTTTTGCTTTTTTTATACATATAGAGCATATATTTATTGTTTTGTACTGTTATGTTTGATAAGTACGCCAACCTCAAAGATTTTATGCAAGGAAATGATTTTGCTGGTACTAAGCCGGCTTTTTTGGAGCATCTGTTAAATAAACTCAATGAACATATCGCCAAAAAAGGGAAAGTCCTTCTCCTTACATTGACCAAAAAGTCTTCTGAAGAAGTGACGAATTTTCTTATTTCCAAAGGATATAAAGCGTTCTATTTACATAGCGAGATCGCTACTATGGATCGTCGAGAGATCATCAATAAATTGAAAAAGGGCGTGATCGATATCATCGTTTGAGTGAATCTGTTGAGAGAGGGGATTGATCTTCCTGAAGTCAGTTTCTTGGCTATCCTAGATGCTGATAAGGAGGGATTCCTTCGTTCTACGACATCACTTATCCAGATTATCTGACGTGCTTCCAGAAATCCGCATAGTGAAGTGGTCTTGTATTCAGATAATTTTACTGAATCGATGGTCAAGGCATTGCGAGAGACGTATCGTCGTCGTGGTATCCAAGATAGATATAATAAGAAACATCATATCACTCCAGAAAAAGCTGAATCCAATGTCAAAGAATTACATGTCGTCAAAACAGATGAGGTGCTTGCACAATCTTTTGATAAGCTTACGAGAGGAAAAACTAAAAGACTCAAAAGAATGACGAAAGTAGAAAAAGAGATCATCCTCAAAGATCTAAAAAAACAGCTGGATGAATCCATAGCTGCTTGGAAATTTGAAGATGCTGCAGTTATTCGTGATCAAATAAAAGAGATATCAGGAGAATAAAATATTTAACATAATAAATAAAATCATGAAAAGGATGTTTATTCTGTCTATATTAAATATTTTAACGCTTTGTATTATAATTATTGCGGTAAGTATTTTTTTTCTTGATAATGCTCGACGGATGGGTTTTCTTTTGATCGTTTTGTCTTTCCTTTGTATTGTTTCTCTCATACCTTTTAAAATACCTCTAAAATCCGTTCAGCCAGATATCATATTTGGTTTGATAGATAATGGAATTTTAGCTGTTTTAGCTATCTTTGGAGGTCATATCGCTTGAGTAACTTGAGCGATTTTGGGTGGTGTTGTCGGTAATGCAATAACAGATGGTATAGCTGGAATTTTTGAAGGACATTATGCTGAAAAATTAAGATCAAGACTAATTTCAGAAGAAAGAACAATGCTTAAATCAGCTGTTGGAAAAATGGCTGGTTGTCTTTTAGGTGCAGGTGTTGTTTTAGTTATTGCTAATTTTATTGGGTTTTAATCTTCCACGGTTATTGTCATGTGATTATATGGTATCTTAATACCATATTTTTTGAATTCCACTAATGCTTTATTCAAAAATTCTTTTTTGATAACTACCTTATTTCTCTTGCTTTGTGGATTTACAAAAAAGAATCATTGCATTATAATCCCTCAAGTATCAAATCATGTAACTACTATATTAGTATATTCCTTATGCAACACTCCATCTATACTATTAAGAATCTGTATTAAAAGCGATTTTACCTGATTGACGTCTATATGGCGCGGAAACCTTAATTTCACATTACCTCTGATCAGTATCTCTGATTTGAGTGTTTTGATGGGTGTTGCAGCAACCATACTATTTGGAATGATTGTTCTTCTTTTGTCGAAACTTCTAATGACAGTATATCTGATATTGATTTCTTCTATGGTTCCCATTAGATTAAGACTACCCATAAACTCCACAAAATCACCTAATTTCACTTTTTCGTTAGTCATGATCATCACTCCGGCTATCATATTTCCTATCGTCGTGTCCATAGCAAAACCGATACTGATTGAAACTGCTCACATGATCAGAGCAACATCAAATCCTATCACTTGAAATACCGCTAAGATATTGAAAATCATAAGCAAAACAAAAAGCATGCTTCATGCCAAATTCGCTATTTTTTTGCTGTATATATCTTCTTGGAGCGAATTTTCTTGGATCCTTTGTTTGACTCTATTCACTACGTTTTTTATGATGATAAGAAAAACAACAAATATCCCTACGGCTAGTGCTGTGGATTTTAAAAGATCAAGACCATGGTCTCTGAATCGTATTAGGATATAATTTATAATGTTTGCTGTTGTCATAAATCATAAGTGATGCTAAATGATATTATTGCAGAGGAATGTTTTTTATAAGACTTTGTTTATCTGCTTCTTTTTCAAAGTTGATTGTAAGCATATTATATGGTACATTGATATTGTTTATTGCAAATTCATTATTTACTTTTTCATTGATATATCCTATGGCAAAATCTGTAAGTAATCCGCAATTCGGATCAAATGAAAAGAGTGATTTGATCTCGATATAACTATCTGCAAAATTAGAAACAAATACTTTGGTAGTGGTTTTTTCTTTAACGAAATCAAAGCTATTCACTGCATTTAAAATAACTTCTAGAACTTTTGCTACATCTGAATCATAATGAACTCCAAATAAGGCTGTAAGTTTGATGATCGGTTCTGCACTGAATGTTTTGATAGGTACTGAAATCAAAGTCATGTTTGGCAAAACCACTTGTCTGAGATCTAGCGTTCTGATGACGGTATATCTGATTGTGATTTCTTCGATTCTTCCGAGATATGCTTGGTCTGCTTGTATTTCTACGATATCTCCTAATTTAAACTCTTTGGTGTAAAGGATCATGATACCTGCAATCATATTTCCAAGAATCTCTTTGAATGCCAATCCTACTCCGAATGAGATACCTCAGACGATAAGCCCGACATTGAATCCTACCATTTCAAATCCTATAAAGAAAGAGAAAATAACCAGGATATAAAAAGTGATATCATGAATTAATTTTCATATTTTATCTATATGTTTGTTTGATGGATCTCCGTTCTTCACTATATTTCTTCTGACCATCCCTGCGATAAATTTTGAAATCAGCAAAAGAAATAGGATGACTATTATGGCTCCGATTATCTTGAGTCCATAGGTAACGATAGCGCTATCCATGAAGTTCTGAAGAGCTGTAGGTTCTACTACTGTTTGTGTATTCATTTATCGAATGTATGAGGGTATAAAACATATCTAAAGTATACTCGTGCATGCTTGTTTTTTCAAATAGAGGGGTCAAAATCGTCCAAAATCATTGCCAAAATATGATTATTGTTATGTAATATGGGTTATTGCATTGAAAAGCTGTTTAAATTTCGTACCATTGTAGATGCATACGATATATTTTTATTTTTTTATGCACTCAATGAATTTCAAAAAAAATGTTGTTCCTGCTCCTAAGAAACCTTCATTTACTGGATATACAAATGATTATATGGTCCAGCAACCAAAAAAATCCATTTCTTTGCTTACTTTATTTGTTGTGATTATCTGTACTTTTTTTGTAGCATTTCTGCTTTTCAAAAACTTTGATCGTATGACTAATCGGTTATCTTCTTCCATAGAAGCTGATACAGGATTTCAAATAGGACAGTCAGTTTCTTTGTCTGGTATACTTCAGGCAAATGGTGATCTCATTTCCTATACCCATACTTTAACTTTAAGTGATACTACTGTCATAGGTCTTAAGAGTAGAACATTGGATCTTAGTATATATACAGGACAAATAAATATTCAATGAACTATAGAAAAAGAACTTAATACTCTGTATATCTTGGAAGTAAATATTGTTTCTTGAACGTTGGCAAGTACATGAGTATCTGGAAATACGTGAACTGAAGCATTGTTATGATCAGGTAGCGGTATCTATATCGCACAAGCAGGTATCTACTTGCCTGCAGAATTCGGTACTAAGTATATTGTTCTCAATCAATGAGAAAATGGGGTTTTGAAGGTGAAAAATATTGTTACCGATCAAGTCATCTCTATCTCTTATTTTGCATGTAAAAAATCAGATCCTAATAAAAACTGTTCACAACTTCTACAAAATATCTGACCTAGCGCAGAAAAAACTGTTTCTACGTCATATGCTAATAAGTTATATAAGTTGGAATGAGTGACTTCATGGTTCTTTACAAATGGTGATTTCTATGGATATTTTATCAATGATATCCCTGAACAAGAAGTCATAGATGTCGCTAATGCATTTGTATTACCTAATGAAACGTATGTTAATGATAATTTATTGTCAAAAATACAAACTCTTTGTACTGATGGAAATACTTCACTTCTCCAGGTAACGACCCATGCACTTGGTATGGATCTCAATGGATTGATCATCAATCTTCAAGGTCCTACTGCTGATGGTACTGCTACCTGTAAAGTGTTTATTGATCCTTCACAAGCTGCAGGAGGTACTAAACTCAGTTATATATCCAATACTCCTACCGTATCAGGTGAAACAGGTACAATAACAACAAGTCCTACACCAACGACACCATCAACGTCAAATATCGATACTTCCGTAAAACAATTCCCTATCAATTTAGAAAAAACTATGACTTTCACTTCTAATAGAGGGTATTCAGTCATATTCCCATCGATGAATATCGCATATGAATCACTCAGTGCTGATGAAGATCTCGGTTTGCCTGGGGTTCGTTGTTCTACACAGATGAATGTCACTAAATTCTCAGATAAAGCTACCCTTAGTGATGATCCTAAAGTAAGAATCTTTAGCTGTACTATCAAAGGAACTCTAAGTGATATATGAAATAGTATCCTTTCAAAAACATCAGCTAATGGTATTCAATTCCTTATCCAGATCCTTGATCCTTCGTGGGCTGAATTCGCGGCTAATATACAGATTAATTAATAATGAATAATTAATAATTAATAATGATGGATTTTTTTTTCATATATAACAATACAAATAATCTGATTACTATTTTTTTAAATTATTTTAAAATCCAATGCTTACAAAAATCATAGCGACTATCACAGAACATTATGATGAACAAAAACTTATAGATATCTATCAGGCTTGAGTTAATGTCGTCAGAATCAATTTCACACATTCCACTCCGGCAGCGGCAAAACCGATCATCGAGAAGGTCCATAAATTAAATGGAACTAAAGAAATAAATCTGAGCATATTATTGGATACCAAATGACCTGAGATAAGAAGCGGTGTGAGAGATGAAAAACTGATAGTCAAAAAGAATCAGAAAATAAAGATTTTTATAGATGAATCTAAAGTTGATTCTGTTTCTGACCTTTTTTGTGATTATCAAGATATCCTGTCTGATGTACAAGTAGGACAAGAAATCATCATCGATTCATGACTTTTGATAGTGGTCGTAGAAGAGATATGTGATGATCATCTTGTCGTAAATGCATTGAGTGATGCTGAAATAGGTTCCAAAAGACATATCAATCTGCCAGGAGTCATCCTTAGTCTGCCTGCGCTTATAGATAAAGATAAAGAAGATATCTTATTTGGAATCTGAGCTTGAATATCTTTTGTTGCAGCATCATTTGTCAGGACTGCTGAAAATGTAGAAGAAATCAGAAAATTTTTGGATGATAATTGATGAACGCATATAAAAATCATCTCCAAAATAGAAAGCAAACAAGCAATGGATAATCTAGAATGAATAGTAAAGCTCTCTGATTGAGTGATGGTTGCGAGATGAGATTTGGGGATAGAATTGCCGATACATCAATTACCTACGTATCAGAAAGCGATATTGGATATGTGTTTCGTCTATGGTAAACCGGTTATCATAGCGACAGAACTCTTAAAAAGCATGGTAAACAATCCTTTTCCTACGAGAGCTGAAGTGAGTGATGTCTATAATTCTGTCATCCAAAGAGCCGATGCTGTCATGCTTTCAGATGAAACGACTATCTGAAAATATCCTATCAAAACTATAGAATATATGAAAAAAGTTGTTCAGGAAGCAGAAAAAGTCACTAATAATAAGCATAAGGATTTCCAATTACAAGCAACAGATGAATTCAATTTTTTGAAAAAAGCTATAGCTAGGCATGCGTTGATGCTGGCTGATGAAATCAAAGCTAAGATGGTCGTAGTGTTTTCTTACACATGAAATCTCGCTAGATATATGTCTGCATTTAAACCAAATCAACCGATCATATCGTTTACTACAGACGAAAACGTATATCGTTCTTTGGAATTGAATTATGGGATATTATCAGAAAAAATCGATCAACGATGAAAACAAAGTACGGATAATCAAGAGATAGCAATCAAGATATTGAAATCTAAATGAATGATAAAAAAATGAGATTATATTGTCGTGATATGAGAAAGGATATACAATGATGTTCATCAACAACAGATAAGGATTGTTCCTGTGGATTAAAAATTTAAATAAAAATCTGTCCGCCTAGGCGGACAGATTTTTTTATATGCAATTAAATTTTATGCTTTTGCTGAGTATTGTGCGATTCTTTCTTGGTAGACGGTTGCAGGATTTGCTCCTATAATCTTATCTACTACTTTTCCGTCTTTTATAAAGAAAACCACAGGGATGGAAGTCACTTGAAACGTTCAAGCTAGTTCTTGATTCTCATCTACATTCACTTTTGCTATCACTACATCTTTGTTCTTTTCTGCTAATTGTTCGATGATAGGTCCAAGCATCTTACAAGGTCCGCATCGTTCTGCTCGAAAATCGACAACTGCTAATTTTCAGCTTTCTAAAATCTCTTTTTTGAATTGTTCTGTTCCTACAATGTGGAGTACTGACATGATAAATTAATTAATAATTAAAAATGAATAATGAATAATGTTGGTATTCTTTTTTATTTTTTTGTTGATAGCAGTTCTTTTTTTATTTCTTCTGAAAGTTGTTTTATTAATTGTATCTGTTTTTCTGAGAGTTTTGGTTTAATGAATTTCTCATATCTTATGTCGATTCCTTTGGATAATAGTACTGATTCCATTTTCTGATTTTAAAGAGTAAAAGGAGGAAGGAAGAAGGGGAGGAAAAAGAGAGGAATGTTGAGGAAAGAGAGGAATAAAAGTTGTTAAGGAGTCCATTTCACTTCGTGGAAGAATCTTTGGCATTCCAATCCAGCCATACATCAGCTACCCGCTGCTGTTATTGCTTGTCTATATGTTTTGTCTTGTACATCGCCTGCGGCGAATACTCATGGAATATTTGTCTGTGTTGTTCATGGTTTGGTGATGATATATCACACCTCATCTGTTTCAATCTGTCCTTGCAAAAATGCAGTATTAGGAATATGTCCGATAGCATAGAAGAGTCCAGAACATTCAACTAATTTTTCTTCTTTGGTCTTGTTATTTATGACTTTTATTCCTGTAAGGAATTCATTTCCAACCGCTTCCAGTGCCTCTGTATTCATCATAATCTCTATCTTTGGATTCGCTTTCACTCTTTCTTGCATAGTAAATGATGCTCTAAATTCATCTCTCCTGAGGATGATAATGACTTTTGATCCGAAATTGGCTAGATGTGTTGCTTCTTCAATTGCTGCATCTCAACCACCGATTACTACAATAGGCTTATTTCTAAACATCGGTAGAGGGCCATCACAGGTTGCACATGCAGAGATTCCTTTTTGTCGATATTTGCTTTCTCAAGGTATTCACATACGTTTTGCTGTGGCTCATGTAGCTATGATGAGTGATTGTGTCTCTAGTATTTCGTTCCCTACGTAGACTTTAAAAGGTCTAGAAGAGAGGTCTACTTTATCCACGGTTGTTGTCTCTATTCTGTTTCCTGCGTTGATCGATTGCTGTCTCATACGATTCATCAGCTCAGTTCCATCTACTCATTCTGGCCAACCAGGGAAGTTTTCTATGATTGTTGTGGTAGTCAATTGTCCACCTGCGGCGACCCCTCAAGCCATGAACCCTTCAAACATAAGGGGTTTGAGATTTGATCTTGCGGTAAATATGGCGGCAGTATGTCCTGCTGGACCTGATCCTATAATGATTACATTTTCCATGATTTAATTTAGAATTTAGAATTTAAAATTCAGAATTTAGAAACAAAATAAAATTTAGAATTTAGACTTTGAAAACATTGTGAAATAGTTCTTACTTATTTTTTGTTCTTTTTCAATACTACCGCCTCAAAAATACCACCTATATCCTAAAAATATCTCAAAATCAATATTATATCATAAAACCTTCTCTTGTAAAGGTTATCTGAATCCGTATAATATACCCACAAAACAAAAAAAAACCTAAAAAATTGAAAAATTTATGAAAAATGAAAATCCAAAAAATATCTTGGTAGTCGATGATTGTCCAAATGATCAAAAATTAGTTACTTTGCTTTTACAAAGAAGTTTTGACTGTATCATCCATATTGTGGATTCACTTACTGCAGCAAAAACAAAACTTCAATCTGAAGAATTTGATATCATCACTTTGGATGGTATGCTTCCCTGTCTTATTAATGGAGGCTTTGGATATACTCTTATTCCTTTCATCAAAAATTTTCAGAGTTCGGAGTGTAAGATCATCATGATCTCTGGAGAACGTACACATGTTGAAAGAGGTATGAAATTAGGTGCCGATTATGGTTTGAATAAGTATGATCTTAAAAAAGAAAGCAAGTTCAATCAAAATTTTGAACTTGTGTAAATAATATAATTGTCATCTCTCTATTATCTGTGGGTTTTCCACAGATTTTTTTTTGACAATGAGAATTATTTTCGTATAATGATATTAATTAAAATATTAAAAGATTAAAAGATTGGAATATTGTATTACTGGCTAATCATATTACATAAATCTTTTAATCTTATAAATCTTCCAAATCTTTTAATTGTCTTTTTATGTCTATGAAAGTTGTATATCCAAAAAATATCAAAAGAGGATTGCTTGCGGGGATGACTTTTACTATCTGACCCTTAAGTATTTCTATCGTCCAGATGTTTGTCCTTGCTTTGTGAGTTGCTCTTGCATTATCATCTTTTAATGGATTGACAAAATCAGGATCTAAACTATTATGAGCATTGGTCGCTATAATAATTCTTATCATTTTTATCGTTATAGCATTTTTTAAAGTTTCAGAATTGTGACTTCTTGCTTATGTCGCTAAGCTTATCAGAAATGGTTTTTTTGATGCTAAGAAAAAATTCCAAGTAAATTATGAAAAGAAGAATCCTCTCGATATTATGATCCAGGAATCAAAAACTAAAGAAGAGAAACAAGTTATCGAATACAAAGCAAGTGTATTCGATAAACAACATGTGACAGATATAGAAAAAAAATGATTGATTTAGTCTTTCTATGATAATTCTATGTTATTTTCTGTACATTGAATACGAATAAGTCTATTTTTTATCACGCTTGTTAGCGTGCTTTTCTTTTTTAATCAAAAACCGAATTTCATTGTTCCTATGAAACATATGAAGCAGAGGAGTCGGTTTGCCTATAATATTCTTCTTTGATTGCTTGTAGTTTCTGTCGTACTTCTTCCTTTACGTATCTCCTTGATAAGTGATAAACAAGTCGTTGTAGAAAAAAATCTTCCTATCCAAATCATTCTTGATGTATCCTTGTCCATGGCTGCTAATGATTTACAGCCAAGCAGATTTGTCGCTGCCAAGACTTCTTTGATTTCACTTATCAAACAACTCGATGGATATCAAATATCATTGATAACCTTTTCATGAAAGCCTTTTGTCTATATCCCATTTTCTTCGTCATCATGGGCTATTGCAGCTAAATTACAATCTATGAATCTAGGTGATTTCCCTCCCGTAAAAGATTTTTTGTGAACAGCTATCGGTGATGCCATTCTTCTTGGTGTAGGAAATCTTCAACAATTCTCCCATCAAGAAACATACAAGCCATGAATCGTCATTTTGATCACTGATGGTGATTCAAATATCTGATTTGATCCTATGCAATTAGTCTCTTATTATCAAAGAATGCAAGTTCCTATTTTTGTCCTCGGTGTGGGACAAGAAAATTATCTTATCGGTCGTGATGCCTGGAATGATCCTATAACTACCGATATTAACATTACTTTACTTCAACAACTTGCAGATAAGACGTGATGAAAATTTTATAGGATATTAGGCGAAAAAACTTTTGATGAATTTTTTACTGAACTTTCACAGAACATTGTCACTCATCAACAACAAAATATCAAAAATATATTCTGGGAACTTAATGATTATCTGATATATATTCTTGTTTTCTCTCTTTTTTGACTTTTGATCTTTAGACGGTGTATAGGTAGAAGGTAGAAGGTAGAAGGTGGAAGGTAGAAGGTAGAAAAATTTGAAAAATAAAGATATTTCAGTATACTTAGATAATATGATAATTGAAAGGTGGAAAGATGGAAAAATTGAAAGATGAAAAAGTGGGACAATAAATGATATATTTTACTTCTAAATCTTGTATACATGAAAAAGATTATATTAGTTTTAATAGCTTCGTGGTATTTACTTCCACTTTTAAGCTTTGCACAAAGCGATAGCCGAGGACAATATTGAACCGATCCTATCCAAATTTTGGACAATGTCGTCAAGGAAGCTAATGTTGATGTTAGGATACAACAGACAGCTTTAGATCAAGCAACGGACACACAGTGAGCTTATGCCAGTTCTTATAAACTAGCGAATACTTTGGATCGGTTTAGGAACAATATCAATCCTTATCTTCAATGGGCTGTCTATATATGACTTTCACTAGCGGTGATTCTGCTTATCTATAATTGATTCCTTATGGTTACCAATGCAGCGCATGGAGAAGGTGAAATCGCTAAAGTCAAAAAAAATATCATGAATATCGTAATAGGGGTCATTATCTTAACTGGGTTTTACTTTATCATTAAGTTGACTGTCTCTATCATCAATTCAATCTTTTGATGATATGGAGGAAGCACATGATTTTAATTCAGAATTTAGAATTCAGAATTCAGAAATAAAAAAAATTTAGAATTTAAAATTTAGAACATGAACATATTCAAGAAGGCGATATTAATAATTACTCTGGCTATAACCGGAGGTATTTTGGGTGGGGGATTTACTTATGCTGTGGCACCTTCCTTCAATGCTAATTTTGCCAATTATCTTACTGATACCACGCCTGATAAATATGGTAGGGTAGAGACGGTTTTTAATATCGGTATTGATAGAAATCTTAGTTTGATGGATAATGTAAAGAGATTATTTTATCCAAGCAGTGCTGCTATTACTGATGCAAATTGAAATACTATTCCTGCTTGAGGTAATTTATGGACACTTATAAGAAGTCTATGATTTATCATCCTTTTTATCTTCTTGGTCATGACAGGGGTTAATTTCATTATGCAGGCCAAGGAGGCAGATGGTCCAAAGAAAGCTTTTTCGAGCCTTATTTATATCCTTTATGGCGCTTTTTTGGTTTTTGGAGTGACGTGGATCCTTTGAACCGTCTTGGATATCGGTAATCTTCAGGGAAGCGGACAACTCGTAGATAGGGTCCAAAATGTATTGTTTCTTCAAATATTATCATTTTTTAAAGTACTTGCATTTTTTGTCGCTATCATCATGTTGGTGGTATCTGGATTTAGGATGATGGCAGCAATGGATAAGTCTGATAAAGTTGCTATAGCGAGAAAATGAGCGATCAATGTTGTGATTGCCTTAGTATTTATCAAGGTGGTTGATTATGTCTTTTATATCGCTCAAACACCAGCATTTGGTACAAAAGCTGCTGATATGATTGTCAATGTCGCCGTTGTTCTTTGATGGGTTCTTGGTTCTCTCTTCGTACTTGCAATCTTTTATGCATGATACCTTCTGATTGCTTCTTCAGGTAAAGAAGATGCTTTCAAAAAAGCTAAATGAATCATCGTAAATATTTTTGTCATTTCTTTGGTGATATTCTTATTTCTTTTGATTGTCTACCAGGTGTTTAATGAATTTGGGTAAAAGAAGATTGAAAGATTGAGAAATGGAAAGATTGAAAGGTGAAACGTCTAAATATCTATTTTTCCTTGATTTCTGTGTCTAAAATACTATAAAATACCACAAGCCCGAATGAGGACTATTTTTTCCTGCCCAAATTGCGGAAAAAGTATTTAACCTATTTGTGATTTGCTCTCGTAGTTCAGTTGGATAGAACGACTCTCTCCTAAGGAGTAAACACAGGTTCGACTCCTGTCGGGGGTAGTAAACAATTATCAATTCAAAATTACGAATTACGAATAAAAAAATAAAATATTACTATCTTTAAATTCGTAATTAATAATTCGTAATTTGTAATTGTCTTTCAAGGCATTGTCAAATACGGTTTTATTACTGTTGACTTTGTTTTGCATCATCTTTTTATTTTTTTAATATCCTTTTCACTTATGGTAAAGAAAACAACAAAAGAAACTGGGCCAGAATCATTCAAACTTCATGGCACTGACACAGGATCTGTAGAAGTCCAAATCTGACTTTTGACAGAAGAAATCGCAGAATTACAATGACATCTTGCTTTGCACAAAAAAGATTTTGATGCTAAAAGATCATTGCTCAAAAAAGTTGCTAGAAGAAGATCATTCCTCAAGTATCTTAAAACTAAAAAGTTGTCTACGTACAACGCTATATCAAAATCAGTAAGTGTAAAAGTATAGATCTTTAGAATATTACATGTTTAGAGGATTGGGTTTCCCTAAATATCTATAATAATCTAAATATCGCTTAATTTATTTTTTTATTTTTTTTAACATTTTATATTCTAATGGCTACTGTAAGTATAATAGAACAATTACGTTCTGGAAAAATAGTCATGCCTATCATCAAGGAATGACACAAAGTAAAAGGAATCGTACTTAAAAAAATCGAAAATGGTATTTTAGTAGATTGTGATAATTACGCATTTACTGGAGTTATCTTATCAAAGGAAGTTAAAGAACTTGAAAGATCTGGATATGAATTAGATCCAGGAAGAGAAATCGAACTTGAAATCGTAAATACTAATATCAGGCATGAAGATGGACATTATATCGTATCTATCACCAAATTACTTCAATACGATATCTGGAAATCCATCATGAAGAAATTTGAAGCTGATGATGTGATCACTGTGATCCCTACTGAAGCAAATCTTGGAGGTCTACTTGTAGATATGCATGGAATCAAAGGATTCGTTCCATTGTCTCAATTGGCTCCTATCCATTATCCAAGAGTAGAAGATGGTGATCAAGAAATCATTTTTGAAAAACTATTGGATTTGATCGGAAAAGAACTCAAAGTAAGAATCATCAATATCGATGAAGATGAAAAGAGAATCGTGTTATCAGAAAGAGAAGCACTCAAGGAAGAGAGAGAAAATATCCTCAAAGATCTTGAAGTCGGAAAAATATACGATGGAGTTGTGAGCGGACTTTCTTCATATGGATTATTCGTGACTATCGGATGAACTGTTGAAGGTTTGGTACATATCTCAGAAATTACCTATGGACACGTTAACAATATCGAGAAGCTTGGAAAAATAGGTGACAAAATCAGTGTAAAAGTCATTGGATTAGAAAATGGTAAGATATCACTTTCTAGTAAAAAATTGAAGGATGATCCACGGACAGCGTTACCAAAAGAATACAAAATCGGTGATTACATCGAAGGAGAAGTCATCAGATTCGTTCCTTATGGAGTATTCGTGAGAGTGTTTCAAGATATCAATGGATTGGTGCATTTGAGTGAACTTTCACAAAAATCTATCCAAAACCCAAATGAAGTCGTTAAGCTCGGACAGATCATCAAGACAAAAATCATCTTGCTTGATCCAAAAAATAGAAAGATTTGATTGAGTATGAAGGGTGTAGATGATGATAAAGCTGCTTTAGAAAAAAAGGTTGCTGCTCCATCAACTCCTACAGCTCCAAAAGCTGTAGCTTCTAAGACAGAGACTCCTGCACAAGCAGTTCTCCAAGAAGAACTTATCCCTGCACAAGCTCCAAAGAAATTTGAAGGTAAAGGATTGGCTGGAATAGTCAAAAAACTTTCTGAAGAAAAGCTTGAAGATAAAGCAAAAAGAATCACTGATAAGCTTGAAAAAAATCCTGACAAAAAGGATAAGGTAGTAGAGAAAGACAAAAAACCTGCTGCTAAAAAAGTTGTTACAGAAAAGAAAGTAGCTAAAAAGTAATCATATACTAAACTATAAAGATACCGTATGTCCCTCCGCCACGGCGGACAAGTGTGACTGCGGTATTTTTTTTGTTTCATTATAATTCATTGATTTTCTGTATTATATTCTTAAAATGTCAACTAAACAAACAAAAAAATAACTAAAAAAAATAAAAATATGAAAAAACAAATGGAAAAAATAATCGATCCTGTTGAAGTAAAATTACTTGAACAAGAACTTAATACAGATACCTTTTTACGCCCTGTAAATAGAGGTGCTAATGAGTTGTATATTATTCATAAAGAAGATTGTCCTCATGTGATGCAGGAAATTGGTCGTCTTCGTGAAATCACTTTTCGTGGTGCAGGTGGAGGAACAGGTAAATCATCGGATATCGATGAATATGATGATTATTTTCATCAGTTGGTACTATGGAATCCGGATCGTAAGGAAATTGTCGGCGGGTATCGATTTGCTTGCATGTCTAAACTTGTTGATAACAATACAATCAACAGTCCTACTCATGAAATCTTTCAATTCTCCGATACTTTTATCAAGGATTATCTTCCTCGTACTATTGAACTCGGACGTTCTTTTGTACAGCCAGAGTATCAACCGATCAGAAATCCTAAAGCAGGATTATTCTCTCTAGATAATCTGTGGGATGGACTTGGTGCTTTGGTAGTTGATTATCCTAACATCACTCATTTTTTCGGTAAGGTCACTATGTATCCTAGTTTCAATTCTCAGGCTCGCAACTATATTCTTTTTTTCTTACAAAAGTATTGTCCGGATACTGAACATTTGATGTTGCCTGTCTATCCTATACAGGGGTTGGATAAAGAAATCGATCTTCTCGCAAAATTTCTTGATTATGGAAGTTATGATGATGATTTGAAGCATCTTATGGATGCTGTTGCTGCTCTGGGAACAACTATTCCTCCTTTGGTGAAACAGTATATGAATCTTTCTCCGACATTAAAAACATTTGGAACTTCTATTAGTCCTTCGTTTGGAGATGTTGAGGAAACTGGTATGTTGATTACGATTGCTGATATTCATTCTAGAAAAAAAGATCAGCACGTTGAAACGTACCGAAAATATAAATTACATAAAAAATAATTCTATTCTGAAAATTATCTACGATCTCCCTGTTTTTCTGGGAGATTTTTTTTATATTTCTATAGTCACTAATTCATTTTCTGGGTCTCTAAAAACTAGTTTATATGCGGTCAATTGCATCGGTGTTGTCTCTTTAGGGTCACCGTATAAGTAATCTCCTACGATAGGTAATCCATGATGAGAAAGGTGGTATCTGATCTGATGTGTTCTTCCTGTAAGGATTTCAAGATTGAACGTGATGGTTGTATCAGTTTGTTTAACTATTTCCATGATTTTTGTGATTCATATCTTGCTTATGGTATGGGGTAATTTTGCGATGACGGGCTCTTCGATGATATACGGAAATTCTGTTATATTTTCTATAAAATCTTTACCTTCAGGTGTAAGATATGATGTTGCCCTATAAAATTTTTTGAGTTCTGTCTGTTCTTTATCATCTATGCTTTTGCTTTCTGATTTGGCTTGGAACAGTTTCTTGAAATGTTCTAGTCATTTTTCTGTCTTTGCGATGATCATAAGTCCATCCGTGTTTTTATCGAGCCTATGAATGAGTCCTGCTCTGATGAAGTTTCAAATAGTCGGTAAATTTTTGTAGGTATGATACAGAAATCCTACTACTGATGCTTCATCTACCTCTCGAACGGTTTTGGGGTGAGAAAGCACGCCTTTGGGTTTGTTGATGATAAGATAATCATCTTTTTCAAGCAGTACAGGGATATCTATATTTGGAGCTTCATTGAGTACGACAGGGGAGAGATATCTTGTTATATTATCAATATCTATCTGGTCGTTATTTTTGAGCTGATAAGACTTTTTTATGACTTTATTGTTCACTTTCACTCCTCCTCTTGAGATAATATGGTGAAAAAAGCTTCTGGAATAAGAAAATTCTTTACTCAATCGAGTATCTATCCTTCCCTCCTTAGGGGCGGACAAGTCTCCTGCTCCTTCATATATAGTCATTTATGGGGCTATTTCTGGCTAAATATCATTACTGTATAATTTTTTTTGAAAAAAACAAGGGTATTTCTCGTTTTTGCTGGTAAAAACAGGTGGTAAAATTTGCAAAATTCAAAAAAAAGGATACAATTAAGTATAGTTTTATATTGTAATCTATTTCGATGGAACCTAATCAAATAAATCCATCTGCGGAAACTTCATGAATTCCTCAAGGTATCCCAACAGGAGTATTTGTTCCAAACAATCAAATACCAGCACAAACACCAGCACAAACACCTGTAGTACAACCTACACCTGTGGTTTCTCCTGTAGTCACTAAAGAAGGTCCTTTGGATAAAGTCTTAAAATGAATCATAAAGTTTTTTGCTAAGATCATGGGGCAACCTGATCCTATTACGGGAGCACCAAATGCTGCTTCACAGGCTCTTCAAAAATCAGAAAATATCGTTGGAAAAATACGAAATACTGCCAATCAAGCAGTAGGAAAGGTTACTGATGTTGCAGGTCAAGCTGTTGCAAAGGTTAATGATGTAGCAAATCAAGCTGCTCAGCAAGTACAAAAAATGGTTCCGCCACCACAAGCATCACAGGCACCCGTTACTCCTCCTGTACAACCAACTGAACCCGTTCAACCACCACAACCACCGGTTCA
>AMFJ01005861.1_pt1 | contig 29973 bp, 30 predicted proteins | sample 427208 | NCBI WGS metagenome assembly AMFJ01 (sample SAMN02954298, study PRJNA114691) | groundwater metagenome | biome: aquatic; feature: subsurface aquifer; material: sediment; isolation source: subsurface aquifer sediment | place: USA: Rifle, CO | collected 2008-08 | reverse complement strand
AACATAGGAGTGTCCAATATGTATCTCATCTTCTTCATCATCCCGTAATAGCCCAATACCTTGGAAACGTTTTGATATATACTAATAAGTTATCAATTAACGTTTCAAATATGGCATATACAACTAATCCTAGGTTACCCAGATTAAGAGCCAAGGCGGTTAACATGGTGCACCTTGAAGGCAAATCAGTCTCAGAAGTCGCCAGATATTTTGGTTACTCTAAATCTGCTGTCAGCAAGTGGTGCAAAAAGACACCGATCAGCGGAGCCTATGAAATCCCAACCGAATCATCCCGTCCGCACCATCATCCGAGAGAGCTATCGGATGAAATGGTAGATGCCATAATCAGTTATAAGAAAAAATACAAACGCTGCTCAGATGTGGTTCATCAACATCTATTGAATGATGGTATCAAAGTCAGCTTGAACAGTGTCAAGAGAAAACTGGATTACGCCGGGCTCATCAAGAAACGCAGTCCCTGGAAAAGATTACACAAGCCTATGGAGCGTCCTGAGGCCGCAAAACCTGGTGATTTAGTGATGGTGGATACTATTCACTTGATGATCAGCGAGAAAAAGCGAATCTATGTATATACGCTGATTGATGTCTATTCCCGCTGGACGTATGCTTGGGCCTCGGACAGGATCAATACCAGAAAAAGCGCCGAATTTTTAAAGCGAGCGCAGGCACTGGCAGATTTTAAATTCAATTGTATCCAATCGGATAATGGTTCAGAATTCTCACAACACTTCAGCGAGCGGATTAAGATTTTACATAGGCACTCCCGAGTCAGAAAACCCAATGACAATTCCTACGTTGAGAGATTCAACCGAACCTTAAAAGAAGAATGCTTACGCATTCTCCCGACCAATGTTAGAATATTCAATAGAGCTCTACCAGCATATCTTACCTACTACAATGAAGAAAGATTGCATATGGGCATTGAATTTAAAACCCCAATTTCCTTAATTAAATGTTTCCAAGCTATTGGATAGAAAACGTAATGACGTAATAATTATTAACAATAGCCTACTAGGCAAAAATACTGATAATTTATATCATTATTTTTTAAAGCGAAACTTTTATTTCAAGCGGGAATCGAGAAATTCCAGTGTCCTTTGCATTACCAGGTTTTGGGCGCTTGTGAATGTGTGGCTTTCGCCCGGATATTCATAGTAGGTGATAGCCTTGTTTTCTTTTTTCAGCATCTCATCAAGTTCTCTTGACCACTCAACCGGCACTTGGTCATCGGCTGTTCCTTGATGAAGCATGACAGGGGAGCTTACTCTGTAGAAATAGTTTTTAGCTGAAAGTGAGTCCCAGAGTTCCGGATTCTCTTGCGGTTCGCCATATTTTTCAATAAACTCTCGGGCGGTATCCGACCAGTCGGAGCGCACCCATTTGTCAAAATTGACCTTATAATCGGAATTTATGGGAGCTAGAAGGACATAGGCTTTGGCGATGTCCGGCTTTATGACCATGACATTGAGAGCGATCCCTCCTCCCATGGAATGACCGAGCATCCCGATGTTTTCTTTGTCGAACACTTGAAGATCGGATTTTTTGACGGCTTCAATGGCATTGATCACATCTTCGACATATCCGGAACGCGGACGAATTTCATTTTGCGGGTCAAAATCAGACTGGGCGTAGTTGCGGTAATCGCTGTGAAGGACGGCATAGCCGTGGCGAGCGAAAAAATCTTGTTCGCGCTTCAATCCTTGGCCGTTGGTGTAGAACTTGGGATCGATATAGCCATGATTGAGAATTAGAACCGGAAAAGGGCCGGCGCCTTTAGGGATGTTCATTATGCCGGAAATTTTGAACCCTTCGCTCAGATAGGAGATTGAATAGCGGGCATAGGATGCATTATCTTCCAAAACTTTTTCCAACTTCAAATCTGAGCCATGATATTCTTTTTCTGACATAGCTGGAATCGAATCGGGATGTTCCTCAGGCTTTTTCGCATTTTGCACAAGCTCGTTTTGTTCCGGGTATGTTTCTGGCTGAATTTCTGACTGATTTTTTTCAGTGCTTGGCTTAATAAAAAAGAAAAGACCCCAAGCCAAGCCGGAAATTAGAATTATTAAAAGTAGATATTTTATAATTTTCATAAGCAGTGTGATATATTCTACTACAATCACATTTTTCTGTCTATTTCCAGCAATTTAATTATTTTATAGGAGTATGTTAAAATGTCTGTATGAAAAAAATAGGGCTTATTTTTGTTTTATCCTTCCTCTTGAACTTTATTTGGGAGATTTCCCAGGCCTCTTTATTCGCTCCGCATTATGTGGGAATAACCGGACTATTGGTTGTGCATCTTCGGGCCAGTCTGGGAGATATAATCATGATTTCCATCATACTGATGCTGGATATTCTTATTTTTGGCCGTGCTTATGATGAAAAAATTAATGTCCAAAGGATATTTACGATGGCTTTTATCGGTTTTATATTGGCAGTGCTAGTAGAAAAATATGCGCTTGCTGCAGGCAGATGGGCGTATAATCCTTTAATGCCAATTGTTCCTTGGCTGGATGTAGGCTTGACTCCGGCGCTGCAAATGATGTTGACTCCTCCGGCAGTATTTCTTATTTTTACAAGATTAAAAAGAATTTTATAAATAAAACAGGTTCTAAGTTTTGGCACTTTTTTGAATATATGCGCTATATTTGAACAGGATGAATAAATTTTAGACAGTAAAACGTTATAATTTGTAAATATGGATAATAATCAAATTACCGATTGGGAGCTGATACAGCTTTCCAATAGGGATTCCAAGAATTTCAAGTATATTGTTGAGCGGTATCAGGTCCGTATTTTTCGCTATCTGAAAAGAATGGCTTACTTTTCCAACGAAGATATCGAGGATATGGTCCAGGAAGTTTTCATCAAAGTTTATCATAGCATGAATGACTTTGAATCCACGGACAAGTTTTCCAGTTTGATATACCGCATCGCTCACAATCATCTCGTTGACCGCATAAGGAGATCAAATAGCCGTGTTAAAGAAAATTTCTTTGAAGACGAAGATGCGTTGATGCTCGTCAGATCGGAAATAAATTTGGAAGCGGATTTAGCCAGTCAAGAAGCGGTAGAGAAAATAAAATTGGCTATTTCCCGATTGCCTGAGAATTATAGAGAAGCGCTGGTTCTGAAATTTTTGGAAGAAAAGACGATCGAGGAAATCGTGGATATTCTCAGAAAACCGCAAGGCACTGTGGCTACTCTTATCCGAAGAGGGAGGGAAATGCTCAAGAATGAATTATTAAAAGCAGGAATTTTCGCCTGAGGCGGATCAGTCTCTGGCTGAAAAAATTAATTTTATGAAAGATTTATCAAACAAAATTATTCAATCGATTGAAGATCAGGCGGTCAGGCCTGTTCCGCGTTGGCAATATGCGGCCAAAAAAATATTGTTTTGGATCATGTCCGTCTTATTGGTTTTCTTCAGCGCTCTGGCACTGGCACTGGCAGTCTATCTTATCCAAAGCATTGATTGGAGGGTATATGCTATGTTTGGCTATGGAAATATGCTTGTTTTCATCCTGAATGCTTTTCCGTATGCTTTTATTTTTCTGCTGGCCGTATTTTTAATTTCAGCTTATTACTTTTATCGAAAAACTCCCAAAGGGCACAAAATCAATGTTTCGACGTTAGTTTTACTTTTGGTTTTCTCAGGATTAGGTGCGGCTTCTATGCTTCATATATTGGGAATAAATCGTGAAGCTTATTTTCAACTGGCTCGAATGCCCTTTTATCACCAAATGATGTTTACCAAAGAAAGGGAGTGGTCCCATCCTGACAGAGGATTGTTGTGGGGCGAAGTTGTCAGCGTAAGCAGGAATGATTTTTCATTGCGCGATATGAGCGGTAAGAACTGGAAAGTGGCGTATGACAACAGCACTTTTTTTGAAGATAGGATCTATTCGGATCAGGGCCAGAATGTGAAAATCATAGGGCAAAGAAATGGAATAGATAATTTTCAAGCAAAAAAAGTGCAAAAGTGGGATGGCGTCATGAATTGCAATGGGCATCGCAATATGATGCGGGGTGGAAATGCTGGAGGCATGATGGGTCCGAGAGGAATGATGAATTGGAAATAGCCTGACGGATGAATAAACAATTTTTATCCGTGCGTTATACATAGTGCGAGTCGCAAAAAGCAAATCATTAATCCATTAACATTAATTTTATGAACAAGAAAAATTTATTTATCGGTGCTGTTGCTGTTCTGGGGCTGATGGCTGCCGTATTCACAATGAACAATGTTTCGGCCGCTCCAAATGGAGACAACTATGGCTACGGCAATATGGGATCCATGATGGGAAATTTTGACAGCAATGGTTTCCAAAAGATGTCAGAAGCTCACAACCTAATGGCTCAAGGCAAATATAATGAGGCCAGAAACATCATGCAGAATTTTGGGATGGGCAATTGTCCGATGCTAAATGGAAATTTTGGCAACGGGAATAGAAATTAAATCGGAATAATGGGTAATTTTATTAATAAACGCAATTATTAAAGTAAAATTACAAGATAGTCGCCTTTAATTCAGATAAAAAAACATATCATTTTTTCGATGATATGTTTTTTGTTTTTTAATTAGATATATCGGTAAAAATTGTACAGGTTTAATGCTATAATATAAATTAGCGCTAACTGACTGCAAAATTTATATAAAAATAATGAAAAAAAATATCTCCTATCATGCACAGGAATTGGAAGATGTCATTGATAATTTCTCTTCCGATCAGCATGGGCTTTCTTCCAATGAAGCCAGGAAAAGAATTTTGGAAGCTGGGTATAATGAGCTGCCTGATGCTCAGAGGGACGGTTATGCAGCCATTTTTCTTAGTCAATTTAAAAGTCCTCTTATTTATATTCTTGCTATGGCAGGAACAGTCGTGTTTTTCATGGGAGAATTTATGGATGCCTTAGTTATTGCTTTTGTATTGCTTTTCAATGCGACAATCGGAACCGCTCAAGAAGGCAAAGCGCAAAACACCTTTTTAGCGCTTAAAAAATTCATCAAAGGCAGAGCGACTGTTTTGCGGGGTGGCGAAGAAACAATCATATCGGACAGGGAAGTGGTTCTGGGAGATGTCATAGTGCTTCGTGAAGGAGAAAAGGTTCCAGCAGATGCCCGCATTATATTTTCCAACTCATTGAAGGTGAATGAATCTGCGCTTACGGGAGAATCAATGCCCAAGTTCAAGACAACGAAAACTATGGGAAAGACCGATCTTTCTATTATGAATCGAGAGAATATGGCTTATAAAGGCACAGTTGTCATTTCAGGAAATGGAAAGGCAATCGTGGTGGCTACTGGCATGGAAACTTTTTTGGGAACGATTGCGAAAGAAACATTGGAAATTGATTCTCAATTCCCGCTTAAAAACGATATGAAAAAACTTTCACGCCTCATAATTGTCTTCGTAGTTGTTGTTTGCATGATACTTCTTATCTTCGGGCTGTCTGACGGGCATGCATTGAAAGACATCTTCAAGACAATGGTGGCGGTGTCCGTTTCTATTATTCCCGAAGGATTGCCGATTGTTGTGACCTTGGTTTTGGCTGGCGGAGTTTGGAGGATGGGAAAAAGAAATGTCCTTGTTAAAAAGCTTCAAGCCGTAGAGGTTCTTGGAGAAATTAAAGTTCTGGCTGTTGACAAGACAGGTACGGTTACTAAAAATGAATTAGTGGTGGAGGATGTTTATATCGGCGACAAGCTTTTTAAGGTGCAATGCAATGGATATGATCCCACAGGCGAAGTTATGTCCAATGGAAAAACAGTCGATCCTCTCAATCATGCCGAACTTTTGTTGGCCGGCAAGTTAGCCGCTCTTAACAGCAGCGCTAACTTGATTTTTGAAAAACATAAGAAAAAATGGAAAATAGCCGGTGATCCTACTGAGGGAGCAATGCAGGTGTTTTCCAAAAAAATCGGTTTTCACTATGATGACTTGCTTTCCGAAGAGGTTCTTTTGGATGAAATTCCTTTTGATTATGAGCTTAAATTCCATGCTTCTCTTCATAGGCAAAATAAAAAAAATCTTTTGATAGCGACCGGATCACCGGAAGCGATTTTAGATTTATCGGAAACCGAATGGTCTGTTGATGGTTCTGCGAAAATAACGGAGGAAAGAAGGCAAAAAATTCAATCAGTTATGCATTCAATGTTTCGAGACGGCCTTAGAGTTATCGGGTTTTCTTATCGTGAAACTGAAATTCATAGCCTTGACAAGGAGAGGTTGCCTAAGCTTGTTTTCGGAGGATTTTTTGGAATCAAGGATGCGTTGCGCAAAGAAGTAAAGAGTGCTGTTTCGCAGGTGGCTATGTCAGGAATCAAGGTTGTTATGATAACAGGCGATCATGAAATCACTGCCAAGGCAATTGCAAAGGAGGCTGGAATATGGAAGGCAAAGGATGAAATTTTAAGCGGTGAAGAAATAAAAAGAATGAGCGATAAAGAGTTGGCAGGAAAGATAAAAAACGTTTCAGTTTTTGCAAGAATTACTCCTGATCAAAAATTAAGAATAATCAAGGCTTATCAGGAAAATAATATGGCCATAGCCATGACAGGCGACGGAGTCAATGATGCTCTTTCGCTCACAGCGGCGGATATCGGAATAGGTATGGGCAGGATAGGTACGGAAGTTGCCAAGGAGGCTTCGGATGTTATTTTGCTTGATGATAATTTTGCCAATATAACCCATGGGATGGAGGAGGGCCGCAATATTTTTAAAACTATCAAGAAGGTTGTGCTATATCTTTTTTCCACCAGTCTGGGAGAGGTTCTGGTGATTTTGGGAGCGCTTTTTCTTGGATTTCCCCTGCCAATTTTAGCTGCGCAAATATTATGGCTCAACCTGGTGACAGACGGATTTCTAGATATAGCGCTGGCGATGGAATCGGAAGAGGATAGAAAAGACAGGCATTACAAGAAAACCTTTATTGTGGATAGGCTGATGATTCAGCGCATGTTCTTCATGGCTGTTCCGATGGCGCTGGGAACTCTCTACCTTTTTAGTGAAATTTATCAGACAAATATCGTAAAGGCTTGGACGATATCACTGACCACGTTGGCGGTTTTCCAATGGTTTAATGCTTGGAATTGCCGTTCTGAAGAAAAATCGATTTTTGCCATGAATCCATTTTCCAATAAATTTTTGGTTGGAGCGACCTTGATTGTGATATCATTGCAAGTGTTGGCCATATATAATCCATTTATGCAAAAAGTCCTGCACACTGTTCCTTTGTCAGGAAGAGAGTGGAAAATAATTATTCTAACGGCACTTTCGATAATAGTTATTGAGGAAATAAGAAAAATTTTCTGGAAAATAAAAAACAAGAAAGCCTAGATAACTGAGAATAAATCTCAATAATTTTAAGAAAAAATATATCATTTTCATAGATGGTATTTTTTTATTTTGTTATGAAAGATAATTTATCCGGGCATTATTAGCGCGAATGGCTCATTATGACCAGTGTTTTTGATTGATATATAATAATCAATCATTTGTAGTAATAAATATGAAGCGCCGAAGATTTTACAAGATAGGCATTTCTTGTTCAGATGTGTAGGGAGTTAATTTCAAAAAATACGGATAGATTTGTCTGTATTTAAGGCCATAACTCATATGAAAAGCATCAAAGAAATTTTAAATAATAGCACTTCTATCTATCCCAGCATAACCTTCAGGAAATTGGTTTTTTTTCCCGGAGACAAGGTGCCTTTGGTGGTGGATGGAAAAAAATTTGTCCAGTCGCTTAAAAGCGCTTTGGATGCTGATAAAAAAATTATCATTATTTTTCAGAAAAACGGCGATGCAAGCGGCATAGGATTAATTGCGGATGTTTTGCAATCTTGGAGCATTACCAATTTTATAATGGGCTTGTTTGTTGAAGGGCTCAAAAGAGTAAGAATAAGGCGCACTTTTACGGAAGAAGGCGTGCAAAAATCTGAAGTTGAAGAAATAGAAGATAAAAAAGATAAAGACAGAAGCGGACTGGAAGCTCTTTCCAGAGGAATTTACGGACAACTGAAAAAACTCATTCAAGCCAAGGGAATCATTCCCTTGACCTTAGCCGAAGATCTGCAAAAAGAGCATCTTTCTCCGGAGAGAACCAGTGATGTGGTGGCCTCTGTTTTGAAGCTGTCTTTTGAAGAAAGATTGGGGTTTTTGGAAATGCTCAATGTCAGGAAGCGCTTGGAAAAAGTCGGAGAGGAATTGGTAAAGGAAATGCACATTACGGAGACAGAAAAAATGATCCAGGAAAAGATGTTTAAGGAAATGGACAAAGAAAAAAAAGAAATGATTTTGCGGCAGCAGCTTAAGGTGATCGAAAAAGAGTTGGGAATTGATGAAGAAGAAGGTTATGCGGAATTGGAAAGAAAAATAAAAGAAACGAATCTTCCGGAAGAAGTTGAAAAGCGAGTCTCGAAAGAATTATCAAGGTTGCGGACCATGTATTCGAAAAGCGCTGAAGCGCCATACATAAGGACATATATCGATTGGATTTTAGAAATTCCCTGGACTGTGAAAAAAGGAGGGAAAATAGATCTCAAAAAAGCTCTAAAAGTTTTGAACGATGATCATTATGGACTGGATAAGGTGAAAGAAAGGATAATTGAATTTTTAGCGGTGCAAAAATTAACTGAAGAGAAGAGCCGCGGCAACATCCTTTGTTTTGTCGGCCCGCCTGGAACCGGAAAAACTTCCGTAGGAAAATCCATAGCGCGCGCACTCGGCCGCAATTTTGTGAGAATGTCTTTGGGAGGCCTTCGCGATGAAGCTGAAATAAGGGGCCACAGAAGAACTTATGTAGGCGCCTTGCCAGGCCGCATTATTCAAGGAATGAAAAATGCCGGCACAAAAAATCCCGTTTTCATGTTGGATGAAATTGACAAAATGAATTCCAACTTTATGGGTGATCCTGCGGCAGCCCTTTTAGAGGTGCTTGATCCGGAGCAGAACAGCCATTTTGCTGATAACTATATAGAACTTCCCTATGATCTTTCTGAAGCTTTTTTTATCGCTACGGCCAACATTTTAGATACCATAGTTCCCACTCTTCGCGATCGCTTGGAGGTGATTGAGTTTCCTGGCTATACCATAGATGAAAAATTTCATATAGCTAAAAAGTATCTTATTCCGCGCACATTAAAAGAGTACGGACTAAACGAACAAAAATTGGAATTTGAAGATAGCTCCATACATATGATTATCGGAAGATATACGAGGGAAGCCGGAGTGCGGGAGTTGGAAAGAAAAATAAAAGAAGTGGCGCGCAAAATTGCTCGAAAAATTGTCGAAAAAAACGATATTAAAAAATTTACCATAACTTCAACAAATTTGACAAAATTTATCGGAGCGGAAGAATTTGAAATAACTATGAAAGAAGCTAATGATGAAATCGGAGTTTCCACTGCGCTTGCTTGGACGGCTGCCGGTGGAGAAATTATTTTTGTTGAGGCGGTGACAATGCCGGGAAAGGGCAATTTGATATTGACTGGACAATTGGGTTCGATAATGAAAGAGTCGGTTCGGGCCGCACTATCTTATGTGCGTTCCAAGAGCCAAGATTGGCATTTAAATTCATCATTTTATAATAAATCCGATATTCATGTCCATGTTCCGTCCGGATCTGTTCCCAAGGACGGTTCCTCTGCCGGGATTGCTATCGTTGCCGCTCTGGCGTCGATGGCAACCAAGAGAAAAGTGAGAAAAGAGGTGGCTTTAACAGGAGAGGTTACATTGTCAGGAAAAATTCTCAAAATCAGCGGCGTTAAAGAGAAGGTATTGGCGGCTCATCGGGCTGGGGTTGAGATCGTGGTCATGCCCAAAGAAAACGAAAAGAATATTATGGATGTTCCGGAATCTGTCAGAAAAGATCTTAAATTTGAATTTGTCCAGCATATGGATGAGGCGCTAAAAATAGCTCTTTTGTGATAAGAAGCGATTTTTATATCAGACAACCTCTTGGATTTTGCAAATAAAAAAAGCATAAAAGGGGTAAGATTTTTTTGGAAAATTCAGCCGGAGCCATTTAAGGAATTTATTTCCTGCCTGGCGACAACAACGCCAAAAACTTTTTTGGCTCCGTTAGCTTTTAAAATTTTGGCACATTCAAATATGGTAGCGCCAGTTGTAGCCACATCGTCTATAAGAAGGATCGTTTTGTTTTTCAGATCGTTGGAAAGATGGTTTTTATCATTCTTTTTTACATCCAAAGCATCTTCAAGATTAGACAATCTTTGGGAGTATTTCTTTATTTTCATCTGGGGAGAGGTATATTTTTTTCTAAAGAGGATATTTTCACAGACTGGAATTTCAAATCCCGCGGCAATGTTTTTCCCGATATAATCGGCAAGGAGTTGTGACTGGTTGAATCCTCTCCAGCGCAAGCGTCTCGGATGGAGCGGGACAGGAATAATCATGTCGGGCAAAGGAATTTTGGATGACAAAATTATTTTAAGCATAAGATTCCCCAACGGAACATGGAGATCTTCAATGAATTTGTATTTATATAGATGGATCAGCTTGCGAATATAGCCATCCCTATATTTAACGGAGACGAGCAAGGCATCCAGGCGGGAAGATGGCCTGCATTTGGGACAGACAAGTCCGCTTTCAGTGATGCGGTTTTCGCATACTGGGCATTTTTGGAAAGACAATAATTCAATATTTTTTTGGCAATCTGAACAAAACCAAATGTTGTCGCGAGCACAACCGAGGCAATTTATGGGGAAGAGGGTGTCCAGAACAAAGGTTTTTATATTTTCTAAGATGCTCAAATTTTTCAATTTGATAGATAAATTAATGAATTATGCCAGTTTGACTTTTCCATCTTTAATGCTGACATTTATTCTATTGCCAATCACTTTGTCGTAAACAATCATCTCTGCAATAGGATTTTCCAACAATTCTTGGATATTTTTGCGCACTAGCCTGGCTCCCTGATTGAATACCAGGCTTTTTCCAGCTATAAAGAGCATGACTTCTTTTGCAACAGTCACCTTAATTTTTTGTTTTTCGATGCGGCGCACTAATTTGATGGTTTCATTTTGGGTTATTTTTTGGATTTCCTTTTCTCCCAAAGCATTGAAAACTATGATATGATCGAGTCTGTTGAGGAGCTCCGGGCGAATCTTTTTTTCCAACTCAACCAGAGTGTTGCTTTTTATTTCATTAAACTTTTTGTGCATATCAAGTGCTTTATTTTCAGAGCCAAACCCGATTTGAGAGGCGTTGGTGAAATCCGCGGTACCTATATTGGAGGTAAGGATAACTATGGTATTTTTGAAATCAACGCGTGTGCCTTCGGCGTCTGTCAGAACTCCATCTTCTAAGATTTGCAGGAGAATATTGAAGACATCAGGGTGAGCTTTTTCTATTTCATCAAAAAGAATGACTGAATGGGGGTTTCTGCGAACTTTTTCAGTCAATCTTCCGCCTTCTCCATATCCGACATATCCAGCGGGTGAACCTATGAGAGAAGAGACATTGTGCCTTTCCATAAGTTCGCTCATGTCAATGCGTATAAGAGACTGCTTATTGCCGAAAAATTCTTTGGCTAACAGGCTGGCTGAAAGAGTTTTCCCCACTCCTGTCGGTCCAAGAAAAAGGAAAGAGCCTAGAGGGCGATCAGGGTCGCTTATGCCTGACTGGGAACGGAGCAAAACATAATTGATTTTTTCTATAATTTCTTTTTGTCCGATAATCTGCTTTTCAAGAATTTTCTGGATGTTTTTTATTTTCTTGTTTTTTTCTTGAGTAATCTTTTCCAATGGGATTTTGGCCATTTGAGAAACAGTTTCCATGATGTCTTGAGAGTTGATATGGATGGGATTTTCTTTCTTTTTTGCAAAATGCTTTTCCTGGATAGTTTTGATCTGGGTTTCAATTTCTTTTTCTTTTTCTCTCAGAAAGATAGCTTGGGCATAATCTTCCTCCGTTACCATTTTTTCTTTTTTTTCAAGAAGAGAGAGCTTTTCATTCTCTAGTGTTGCGATTTCACGCAAAAAGTCAGAGGCTCTGTGTTTCGATCGTGCATGGGATGCGGTTTCATCGATCACGTCAATCACTTTATCGGGAAGAAACCGGTTTTGGATATAGCGTACGCTAAGCTCTATGGCGCTTCCTATGGCTTTGTCAGAAATAACTACATCATGGAAATTTTCATAATTTTTCCTAATGCCGAAAAGAATTTTTTTGGTTTCTTGTTCGTTCGGCTCTTCAATCTGGATGGATTGGAACCTTCGTTCCAGCGCCATGTCTTTTTCTATGTATTTTTTATATTCAGAAAAGGTGGTTGCTCCGATAATTTGAACTTCTCCTCTGGCGAGAGCCGGTTTTATGATATTTGCCAAATCCAAGCCTCCGGGAATATTCCCGGCTCCTACTATGGTATGGATTTCATCAATGAAAAGTATGATGTTTTTACTGCGAGCAGCTTCTTTGATGATTTCTTTGAGCCTGTTTTCAAATTCTCCGCGAAAACCGGTGCCCGCAATAAGCTGGGCCACATCTAATCCCATTATTTTTTTGCGGTAAAGGCAATGGGGGACTGAAGAGGAATTGACGAGCTGGGCAAGGCCTGAGATGAGAGCTGTTTTTCCTACGCCCGGTTCCCCCATAAGAAGAGGGTTGTTTTTATTTTTTCTTCCCAGTATGTTTATTATTCTGGAAATTTCTTTTTCTCTTCCGATGATAATTTCTCCCTTCTCTTTCGCTTCCTTATTTATGTTTCGACAGAACTTATCTATAAAGGGAGTAGGGGAGATTTTTTTTTGGGATTTTTTTCCCACAATAATTTCTGGCACTTCAAAAATCTGAGGAATGTTGGAAAATTGGCTGGGATCAAAAAAAGAATTGACAGATTTGGCTAGGTTTTCCAAACTAACGTCAGAAATGATTCGTGCAATTTCTTTGGATTGCGATTGGATTATGGCATAAATCAAATGTTCTGTGCCTACATAAGAATAACTGAACTTTTTAGCTATAGAATAGGCTCGAGTAACGATATTTTTTATGGTATTTTCAGATGGAGCGTTTTTTGGATTAAAATTCATTTTTGCGAGTGCTGACGATAGGCTTTTTTCTTTGATTCCAATGTCTTTTAGGATGTTGCTTCCCAAGCTTCCTCCTTCCAAATAGATAGCATAAAGAAGGTGAAGAGCGCCGATATCGGAGTGGCGGAATTTTTTAGCAAGCCTATCGGCTTCTAGAAGAGATTTTTTAGCGTGATTGGTCAGCTTCTCGCTAGCTGATTTTTGTAATTGTGAATAAGTGGAATTTCTCATATTTTTTAGCAAATATTTATCTATACCAGTTTATTTTTAAAATAGAGTTATGTCAAACTTAAGCAACGTTTTTTATGGGTGTGGATAAGTATTCCAAACCGAGTATCATATTTTTAAAAATATGGTATAATAATATTAAAAGAGATTATATTTTAAAAAATTAAAATAAAAATAAGAAAATGTTTGGATTTGGAGATAAGCGATATATCGGAATTGATGTTGGAACATCGAGCGTTAAAATTATTGAGTTGAAAGTGAGCGGAAATAAGCCCGTGCTGACTAATTATGCTTGGATTCCGATTGATACTTCAATAGAGGAAAAAGATATAAAATCATCTTATTTCGAATTGGCTCTGCCGGAACATATAAAGAGAATGATCAAAGAGTCCCGCATTTCTTCTCGGGAAGCTATTTTTTCCATCCCGGCTTTTGGCGGACTTATAACTTTAATTGAATTTCCTAGTATTGAAAAAAACGAGCTTGACCAGGCTATTGCATTTGAAGCGAGAAAATATATACCCATGTCATTGGATGACGTTATTTTAAGCTGGGAAGTGGTGAAAAAGAATTCGTCCAAAAGAATGATTGTTAAGAAAAATAGCCTCCATGATCATGATCAGGAGGCGGAGAATAATCAGGACAACGGAGATAAGATGGAGGTTCTTTTGGTAGCCGCTCCAAAGAAAAAAGTTGCTAAATATGAAAAATTAGCCAAAGATGCTAATTTGAAAATCAAATCGATAGAAATTGAAAGCTTCTCTTTGGTGAGATCGCTTATCGGAAACGACCAAGGCAATTTTGTCATCGTGGATATCGGATCAAGAGTGTGTAATATTATTTTGGTAGAAAAAGGCATAATCAAAGTAAACAGAAATATGGACGCAGGAGGAAGGGATATTACAAAAATAATAGCCAGGAGCATGAATGTTGATAACGAAAGAGCGGAGAAACTGAAGAATGCAGAGAATAATTTCTTATCAGAAGAATCTCATATAAAGTTTCCTGTGATTGATTTGATTTTAGGAGAAGTCTCCAGGGTGATTAAGACTTATTATAAAGACAGCAAGGAAGATCTGCTGGATGGCGTAATTCTTTCCGGCGGAACGGCTGGATTTAGCGGATTGGTGGAATATTTTTCCAAGACGCTCAACATAAGAACGATCATCGGCAATCCTCTCGGGAGGGTAGAATATGACAAGAGATTGGAATCAAGGATAAATGAATTGGGCAATCGATTTTCCATATCCATCGGATTGGCTCTCAGCGGTTTTGATGAATCAACCAAGAAATAAAAATGTAAATAATTAAAATTAAAATAATTATGGCTAATATAAATCTATCAACAAGGCAGGCCGGCAGCGGCATGCAAAAAAGACATTTGTCTAGCAGCGGAAACTTAATTGGCGGCGTATTGCTGATCATAGCTATTATTTCTGTCGTGGTGCTGTCTTTCTGGGAAAAGAAATTGAAAAGCAATGTTGCCATAGCGGAAAGCAGCTATGAGCAAAAATATGCAAACCTAACTCAGGGCAGGAACAGGGATGTGATTGACTTTCAAAGCAGGATATTTGCTCTCAACAATTTGGCAAGACAAAGAAATTCGGTAACTGATAATTTGCAAAATATAGAAAAATATCTTGTCCCGGGAGTATACGTTTCTTCATATAAATATGACAAAAACAATAAAATAATACAATTGCGGTGCGTAGGTGAAAATCATGATATCATTGCCAAGCAAATAGCGAGCTTTAAGAATGTGGAATATTTTTCCAATGTAAATCTAATCAGTACAAAAGTTAATGTTGGCGGAGGATTTGAATTTTTAATTGAAATTGTAAATAAATAATTTGTTTAAAATACTCGACTGCGAGTTAATAAAAATATGAAATTAAAAATATTGGTTTTCCCTTTGATAGTCGTAATCCTTTTGTACTTGATTATTTGGGTGATCGTTCCTAAATATTCAGGCGAGGGAGGGATCTTGGATACGAAAGATAAGCTATTCAGAACGAATGAAAAATTGAAAGGGGTTATGATGAAAGAGGAAAACGCCGCTAGCTTAGTGCAAGATCTGAATAACAATTCAGAAGAGCAAAACATTCTGCTTAGATACTTGCCAGAAAAAAAACAAGATGAAGATGTCATGGCTAGCATCAATTCCATAGCTGCGGGAAGCGGAACCATGATCGAGGGTGTCAGAATGGAAGAACTGGATACTGTTGATGATTCTCAGATCATGTATGATAAATACGGGAATGAGCTGCCTAAAATTCAGGATCCGATAAAGAATTTTTTGGTAGAGATTTCGCTTAAAGGCGGCTATAGCAACATCAGGCAGTTTATCTTCTCTTTAGCTTCCATCAACAGGCTGAATGAAATGGTTGGATTGGGAATAGAAAGCAATGCCAGCGAACCGGGAATTTTAAACGCTAAACTAAGGGTTAGATTCAGTTATTTTGAAAAAGCCAAGGAGATTGTGGAAGTGAGGGATGATTTTTTCGAAAAGGGGAAATTTGATATGAGCGTGGCTGATGATATTAGAAAAAATGCGACTCTTGGCATTCCAACAATTGATGTAGGAGCTGTTGGAAGGGAGAATTTATTTGCTTTATAAATTAGAAAAACAGAAATAACAAATGGATAAGGCGAATAGCAAACAAAACAGCATAGATGATTCTAAAAATGAAATTTCAACCAGAGCCAAAGAGTTGGGCATTGATTTTCTAGAAAAATCTCCGAAAGAAATTTCCGGCGAATCTATTGGCATAATTTCGGAAGAAGTGGCCAAGAGGAACAAAATGATCACCTTTGACAGTGATAAGGAAAAGATCAAAGTGGCTATCATTGATCCGCAAGACATTGAAGCTCTCAATACGCTGCGTTTTATCAGCGAGAAAGATGAGAGGGAGATTGTCCTATATCTCGTATCCGAAGAAGTTTTTGGAGAAATGTTGAATTTTTACAGCCGCCCGAGCGAGATTGTAAATAAAGCCGTAAAGTCATTTACTCAAGATATTAAAACTAATGTGACTGGCGCTGTATTGGAGAACGGAAATGATATGAACAGCAGGGAAGAGCGCATTAAAGATGCTCCGGTTTCCAAATTGGTCCAGGTAATCGTAAGCCATGCCATAGATGGGCATGCTAGCGATATCCATATCGAACCCATGGAAGGGGATTTTAGGGTGAGATTTCGAGTGGATGGAGTGCTGCACATGAGCCTGACCATTCCCAAAGAGATTGGTCCGGTGGTAGTTTCAAGGATAAAAATCCTTTCCAATCTGAAGATTGATGAAAAAAGAAAACCTCAAGACGGTCGTTTCAGAATAATGCATAATGGCAATCCAATAGATTTTCGCGTTTCAACATTGCCGGTTATCAATGGAGAGAAATTAGTAATGAGAATTCTAGACAAAGATAAGGGAGTGGGGGATGTAGAATCGATGGGGCTTATGGGGTCAGCCTTTTCCTATGTAAAAGAGGCTTTGCAAGAAACTTACGGAATGATTCTTATGACTGGTCCGACTGGTTCGGGAAAATCAACCACGCTTTACGGTTTGCTTAAAATTTTGAATAATGACGAGAGAAACATCATCACTCTGGAAGATCCGATAGAATATAACATCGAGGGTCTCAATCAGAGCCAGATAAAACCGGAAATAGGCTATACTTTCGCTTCAGGCCTTCGAACTATTCTGCGCCAGGATCCAAATGTTATTATGGTAGGAGAGATCCGAGATTCAGAGACGGCGGAATTGGCCGTGCATGCCGCTTTGACAGGACATTTGATGTTCTCTACTTTGCATACCAATACGGCTATAGGCAGCATACCAAGGCTTATGGATATGGGGATTGAACCGTTTCTTTTGTCTTCTTCATTGCGTCTAGTGATGGCTCAGCGCTTAGTGCGCAGAATTTGTGAAAAATGCAAGCAAGAAGTAAAAATTTCATCGGTAGTTCAGGAAAAAATATTGGATGAGATACGCAATGTTCCCAGCGATGAGTTAAAAAAATATGATATAGACCTGTCGAAAGATATTATTTTTTTCAAAGGAAAAGGATGTGATGCATGCAATGGAAAAGGATTGAGCGGAAGATTGGCAATTTTTGAAGTAGTGAAAGTGACGGATAAGATGAAAAATATTATCATTGAGAATAAAGGGAATGAAAGCTTGATCACTGAAGAGAGGAATAGGCTGGGCATGCTGACCATCAGGCAAGACGGGATACTCAAGCTTCTGAGGGGCATGACTACCATGGAAGAGATTGAAAGAGTGACGGATAGTGGTATAATTGAATAAGTAATAATTTTTTAGAAAAATATGGAAAAACAAACTATTATGGTAATTGAAGATGACGCGTTTGTAATGGATATTTACCAAACAAAACTATCTTTAGAAGGATTCGATGTGGTCGGAGCGGAAAATGGAATGGAAGCGCTTAAGAAGTTGGAAAGCGGAGAATGCATACCCAATCTTATTTTGCTGGATATCCTGATGCCCTATGTAAATGGGTTGGAAGTTCTCGAGAAAATAAAAAAAGACGAAAAATTGAATAAGATTCCTGTAATACTTCTTACTAATCTCAGCCAAAAAGAAGAAATCAGCCAAGGTATCGGGTTAGGAGCTAATGATTATCTGATCAAATCGCACTTTACCCCTTCTGAAGTTTTAGAAAAAATCAGGTCATTTCTGCCTAAAAATGAGGAATAGTTTTTGCCTCAAAAATAAAAAATAAAAAATAAAAAATTATGGGAACATTACATACTGAGCAGAGAGTGAAAAACTTGATGAGGTTGGTAGCTCAGCAAGGAGCTTCAGACCTTCATCTGGTTGTGGGCAGATATCCGACTCTGCGCGTAGAAGGAAGGCTTTTTCCTTTGACGCAAGACAAGATTCTTACTCCGGCTGATATGCAAGCCATGGGAGATGTGATCATGGGGGAGGAAAATAAGAAAAAATTTTTAGATCAAGGCCAGATTGATCTCTCATATAACTTTGAAGATAAGGCACGTTTCCGCGTAAACGTTTTTTTTCAGCAAGGTTATGTCAGTGTCGCGATGAGGCTCATTCCCAGGGAAATCAGGAGATTGGATGAATTGAGCATGCCGGAAATTATCTATGACTTTATTAAATTCACCCAAGGCCTTGTTCTGGTAGTCGGTCCTGTCGGGCATGGAAAATCCACCACCTTAGCCGCTCTTATCCAGGAAATAAACCATACCCAAGAAAAGCATATTGTGACTATCGAAGATCCCATTGAATATGTGTACGAGCAGGACAAGAGCATTATCAATCAAAGAGAAGTATATCAAGATTCCAAGAGTTTCCAAACAGCTTTGAAATCGGTTCTGCGTGAAGATGCTAACGTCGTTTTGGTAGGCGAGCTTCGGGATCTGGAAAGCATCAGCATAGCTATGACTGCCGCTGAGACAGGACATCTGATTTTTGCCACTTTGCATACTAATGATTCTTCTCAGACGATCGATAGAATTATCGATGTTTTTCCGGCCCATCAGCAAAATCAAGTGAGATCGCAGCTAGCGAACACTTTATTAGGAGTAGTTTCCCAGAGGCTTGTTCCGAAAATTGACGGCGGAAGAGTTCCGGCAGTGGAAATCATGATGAAGAACCATGCCATAGAAAATTTGATCCGTGAAGATAAGTCATATCAGATAGACAATATAATCGAAACCAGCTCTGATCAAGGAATGGTGACAATGGATCGTTCCCTTTCTGATTTGGTGAGAAGGGGAGTTATTTCTATCGATACGGCGCTGTCGTATGCTAAAGAGCCGAGCAGCTTCCAAACTCTTTTGCGCTAAGCTTTTTGGAATATACTTTTATCAAAAAATAATGTATAATAAAAACGTGGATTATTGAAAAGGCGGATGCGCCAATAATCAACTTTCAAAAGTTAAAATAAAAAAATGAAATTTGTTTTCAGGGCTAAAAATAAAAACGGAGAAATAAAAGAAGGCGTGATAGATGCCATCAATACGGAAGTCGCTGTGGATTTATTGCAGAAGAACGATTTATTTCCCCTTTCTATAAAAACAGAAAGAGAAACAGATTCTTTGGAAAAAGCTTTTTTGCAATATTTTGACCGGGTAGATTCAAAGGAATTGATGATCTTTTTCAGGCAGCTTTCAATTTTGATAGAAGCCAAGGTCCCTATCATAGCAGCTCTCACCGCTATCAAGGACCAGGTAGAAAACAAATATTTTCAAAAAATAATCGATGAAATGGTCGGAGACATTCAAGACGGAATGGCTCTTTCTGATGCCTTGGCAAAACATAAGAATGTTTTTTCCAACCTATCCATCAATATCGTGAAAGCGGGCGAGCTTTCCGGAAATCTCAAAAGGTCCGTAGAATATATCGCTGACAATATCGAAAGCAATTACGAACTGACATCGAAGGTGAAATCAGCCATGATGTATCCGATGGTGGTTCTGATCGTTTTTTTTGTTATCGCTTTTTTGATAATGACTCTTGTTCTGCCTAAATTGACCGGCATGATAAAAGGCTTGGGCGATAATGTGCAGCTGCCGATATATACAAGGATAGTTATCGGCATCAGCGATTTTATGCACCAATATTGGTGGGCGGTAGGTTTTGTCATTATCAGCTTTATAATAGGAATTTTATATTACATCAATACTGAGGACGGATCCAAAGAATGGGATCAGATGAAGATAAAGTTGCCTATTTTCGGCCGTATTTATAAATATCTTTATGTTTCCCGTTTTGCTGACAATTTGGCCGTGCTTTTGACCGGAGGAATTCCTATCATTCAGTCCCTTAATATCGTGAGCTCGGTGGTGGACAATGTAGTATATGAAGACATTTTTCTGAAAGCGGCGGATGAAGTCAGGGTGGGTGGGACTATGAGCGTCGTTTTGCAAAAATATCCTGAACAAATTCCTTCCATTGTTTCGCAAATGGTGAGAGTGGGAGAGGAATCGGGCCAGATCGATTTGGTGCTGCAGCATATTGCCAGGTTCTACACCAAGGAAGCTTTGGATATGGCGAAAAACCTGTCTACTTTGATAGAGCCCTTGCTGATGGTGGTGATTGGAGTGGCGGTGGGATGCCTATCTTTCGCTGTCATTATGCCGATCTATAATATTGCCGGCCAACTATAATTTTATATAAAAAAATGAAAATTAAAAATAAATATGGATTTACATTGGTTGAACTTTTGATTGTCATATCGATCATCGGCATTCTCGCTTCCATTGTCTTGACCAGTCTTGGTTCAGCTCGGGAAAAAGCCAACCGGGCTTCGGCTGTTTCCACATTGTCAAGTATCATGTCTGAGATGTCCATGTGCGCGATCGATGGAGGAGGGACAAGCGGATTTGTGGTGGGGGATACGATTTGTACGGATGGGTCGGCTTCTCCGGGAGTAGCGGTTTCAGGGCATAATGCTGTATGGCCTGACATCACAGCAAAAACAGGCTGGAATATAATCGCTCCTGCAGTAGGAGCCATAGATGATTCATATGTTTATGGAGCGACAAAAAGCGGGCAGACTTCCATAAATTGTTTAGTGTCAGGCAATTCCTGTCAATAATGAGATAGGAGGAATTTTATATGGAACTAAAATTTTTTTAAATATAATTTTAGTAAAAAAAACTAGAAAGGCAGGTGAATATATGAAAAATAAATTGAAGGGTTTCACATTGATCGAACTTTTGATCGTAATCGCGATCATCGGTATCTTGGCTTCTATCGTTTTGGTGAGCTTGAACTCAGCCAGAACAAAGGCTAATGTTGCTGCTTTTAAAGCGGAAACATCAGGAGCTGTTCCAGGATTGATCCTTAAATGTGACACTGCGCCACTTGTGGCTGGTGACTTAGTACCCACAGTTAATATAACTCATGCTGGGATTACTGCTTTTACTGCCGGAACTACTGATGCAGATTGCGGACCAGGCGGAGCGGGAATTTTTTCTGTTAACGTGACTCCTGTAAAAACTGATGTTCAAGGTCTTTGCACAGGCAATACTGTTGTTTCAAACAACGGTGTGACATATGCAGCAACTTGCAACTAGTTTAGAACTTTTTTATTTGCCAATTTAAGTGCCTAGGCGAAATTGGCAAATAGATAAAGTTTTCAATGCGAGTGAAGATTATACGGCATTATAATTTATCAAAAAAATGATATTAGCGATTTTTTTTATTTTAGGTTTAGCGATAGGAAGCTTCTTGAATGTGGCGGTCTATCGCTTGCGCATGGCTGAGACTCTGGTGATGGACCGATCCCATTGCCCGCACTGCAAAGAAACGATAGTTTGGTATGATAACATTCCGGTAATCAGTTTCATTCTTTTGAAATTCCGCTGCAGGAATTGCCATGAGAAAATTTCTTGGCAGTATCCGTTGGTAGAAATTGCGGCTGGAATCCTTTTTGCTTTGGTAGGATATTATTTTTTCCAGATAGATGATATGTTTTCTTGGATAGCGAGCGGATATTATCTGGCGATAATTTCCATTTTGCTGGTTATTTTGGTGTATGATTTTTTGTATATGGAGATTCCCAGCATTGTTTTGGCGCTAGGAATTTTTATTTCTATTGTTTTTAATTTGTTTGCGGATGGCGGAAGAGAAATTTTTTCCGGAATGCAAGCATATGATTTTTCCACTTACTCCGGGGTTCTGGCGGCCGTAGTGTCCTTTTCTTTTTTCTTTCTGATGGTGGCGGTGAGCAAAGAAAAGTGGATGGGGATGGGGGATGCGTATCTGGTTATTTTTTTGGGTCTTATTGTAGGATGGCCGAACATTCTTTTGGCTCTTCTCCTGTCATTTTCTCTAGGAGCTTTCGCGGGAATCCTCTTGGTTTTGAGCAAGAAAAAAGAAATGGGCAGCCAATTGCCTTTTGCTCCATTTTTGGTTTTGGGGACCATGCTGGCAATTTTTTGGTATAAGCCGATTGTTGATTGGTATTTTGGTTTATTTATATTTTAATTTATTAAAAATGACTGATTATTCTAAAAAAGAAAAATATATGTTTTCCCCTAAGAAAGGATTTACCTTGATAGAGCTGCTGGTAGTCATTTCCATTATGAGCATTATGGCTTCAGTGGGATTTATGTCATATCAATATTCCAAGCGGGATGCGGCGCTTAGGGCGGCACAAAGAGAGGTGGCAACGGTTATAAGGCTGGCACAAAGCTATGCTACTCAAGGAAAAACCCAGGGATCTGTGGGCAGCGAATTTACGCCCTGCGGCTATGGTTTTGAATTTACCGCTAATAATAGATACAGGATTTTTTATGTCAGGGCTGCATCCGGCGGAAGCTGCAAGGATGATACATATTCATCTGGCAGTACAAAATATGAGGTAAGTGAATTTTCATTGGAGGATTATGTGACCACCACTAGCAGCATGAATAGTACTGTCATGTATTTTAGAATTCCTTTCGGAGTCATTCAAGGCAATAATGGAATCTCGTTTTCAGGAACAACAATCACTTTGAGCCATCCCACTGATGCGGACGACACCATCTCGGTCCAGGTGGGCTCCAATGGAAAAGTCGCAGAAGCCAACTAATTTTTTTCAGGAGCGGATATAAGAATATACAAATATGCCATACAAGGAAAAATCTACAAATAAAAAAGGATTCTCTCTTATCGAGGTGCTTTTTTCTTTGGGAATGTTCGTTTTGGGAATATTCGGAGTGGTGAGCCTTATGTATGGAGAAATGACAAAATCGATGGATAGAAGAAACGAGGCCATTGCCGGGGCTCTGGCTCAGGAGGGAATTGAGATGGTGAGAAATATCAGGGATAATAATTGGCAGATCAGCGGGAGGGACGCTTTTGAGAACATCGGCAACAAGACAAATGGAATCATAGATTGCGATAATAATGACGCGGTAAACGATGTCGGTATTTCAGGATATAGCTTATATTTCAAAAATGGAAAATATGTCCATGACAGTTCCGGAAATGCAACGCATTTTAGCCGAAGAATAAAAGTTGAAGGCGACAGCGACAGGAAAGTGATAACCAGTGTCACAACTTGGGGAGGAAACACTCCGCCGGATGATCCGAACGGAAGCAATTGTGATTTTTCCAAAAAATGTTTTTTCATAGAGGCTACTTTGGATGGAGAATGGGGAAAAGAAGATTAGTTTAGAAAAATTTTTGATAAAAATAAGATGTTGATGGAAAAAGAAAAACAACTAAAAAAATTAAAGGGATTTTCTCTTGTTGAATCGCTCATTGCAACATTTATTTTTGTAATGGTGGTGATAATGATAATGGAGACATTTTTCAGCGTGATTGATTCAAGAAGGAGAGTGAGGGCGGTGCAGCAAGATATTGAAGATGCCCGGTATGCTATGGAGGTCATGGCCAAGACATTGCGCATGAGTTCGGTTTTTTCTTCGGATGGTTCCAATCTGGGAAATATCCATTTCTATGACTATTCCCAGGAAAAATGTTTTCAGTACGTGTTGGACAATACGAGCCACACCATAAAAGTGCAGGAAAATACTTCAGGGGTGACAAAAGACGCTTATGGATTTGTAACCGGCTGTACGAATTCTTGGGGAAGCGGAGGAGTCAGCATGACAAATGGAACAGTAAATGAACTATATTTCACTGTAGAAAAATCAAGCAAGGGTTCTCCTAAAAAACTCGGACACGTCACTATTTCCATGAAAGTCTGCTATGAAAATGATTGTACGAACAATGATTCTGCAATAATACAGACCAGCGTTTCTCTGCGTGATTACGGTTATATTAAAAACTAAAAAAATGATAAGAATAAAAAACTATAAAGCTTCAGCCATAGTTTCCACTATTATAATTCTCTCGGTTGTCTTGACGACTGTTTTGAGCTTGATTCTTGTCTCTAATATCGGAAGAAACGTATCTTCCAGCTCCAATGAATCATTAGTAGCCTATCAAAGAGCGGATATGGGAGTGGAAAAGACATTGGCAGCTATTGTGAAGGGATATTCAGCGCCCAATAATTTGTCCACCCCGGTTACAAGCGGCAGCTGGGATGATGTGGGCGTGTGCGATGCGTCATCGGGAAAAATAAAAAAAGATAATCTATATACTATTCAACTGATGAAAAGAATAAATCCCGTTACTTCTCCTGATCTGGAGAACGTTGCTTGCAATAAGGCAGGGTTGAAATTTTCTGAAATTATTCTTGTTAAGGCCGTGGGCATTGTTCCTGGAAAAACTCAACGAGCCATCAGTGCGGTTGTGCCTGTGCCGGTTGCTCCATAGCTTTGTTATTTTTAGAGAATAGTTGTATAATAGACGAAGAGAAAATATGTTAAAAAATAAATTTCCTTTCAAAGGAAAAATAGAAAGGCGGGTGAATATATGAAAAACAAATTGAAGGGTTTTACATTGATCGAACTTTTGATCGTTATTGCGATTATCGGTATTTTGGCTTCAGCTATTCTGGTCGGACTAAGCGGATCCAGAACAAGAGCAAAGGATTCAGCTGCATTGTCATCCATCACATCTTCAGTCGGAGCTGTTCTATTGTGCATGGACAAAGCAGGAACCCCGTCTTTTAGCAGTACGGCTGATGTTACCAGTGCTGTCGCTATATGCACAGGAAGTGATAATTGGCCAATCTTAACTGAAAATAACTGGAGGTGGACAAATAGGACCTATACTCCTCAAACTGGAGCATACACGCTTACAGCAGAAGATAGAGATGACGGTACGAAAACAATCACTTGCAGCAATGGCAGCAATGGCAGATGCGTAAAAGAAGGTTTCTAGTGTTTTTATCGGCTTTACTGATTTGTTTAAGCGTGATTCAAGCAAAAAACAGGATGCAAACCCTGTTTTTTGTTTGTGTGATATAATGGATATATGGATAAATATCAAGCGGAAAATCGAATAAGAAAGCTTTCTGGAGAAATCAACAAATTGCGCTATCAATATCACGTCTTGGATGCTCCTGAAGTGACGGATGAAGTGTATAGTTCCCTTATGGACGAGCTGAAAAGTCTGGAAGAAAAGTTCCCGGAACTGCAATTTGGCGATTCGCCAACTCAAAGAATCGGAGGCAAGCCTTTGGAAAAATTCCAGAAAGTGGTGCACGCAGTGAGACAGTGGTCTTTTTCTGATATCTTTTCTTTTTCCGATCTTCAAAAATGGGAAGAGAGAACGTTACGTCTGATTTCAAAATCCAAAATCCAAATTTCAAATGAATCTCAAAACTCAAAGTTAAAAACCTTGCCTACCGGCGGCGGGCAGGCTAAAAACCATAAACTATCAACCACAAACCTCGATTATGTTGCCGAAATCAAAATCGATGGTTTGAAAATTATTTTGACATATAAGGACGGTTTCTTTATCCAAGGAGCGACGCGAGGGGACGGTTTGATCGGGGAAGACGTGACTGAGAATTTAAAGACTATTCAAAGTTTGCCTCTCCGATTGAATTATCCGGTATCAGGAGTTTTTGTGGGAGAATGTTTCTTGGGGAAATCAGAACTCTCTAGAATCAATGCTGATAGGGAAAAAAGAGGGGAAGCGCTTTTCGCCAATTCCAGAAATGCTGCTGCCGGATCAATCAGGCAATTGGATCCGAAAATTGCCGCTTCCAGAAAACTGGATTGTTTCATTTATGATATAGATCAATTGGAAATCCAAAATCCAAAATCCAAAATCCAAAATAAATCTCAAATTTCAAATTCAAATATTCAAAACAACTTTCTGCAAACCGCTTTGAAGTTTCCGCAGACACAAATTGAGGAACTGGCACTTCTGAAAAAACTTGGCTTCAAGGTTAATTCGGAAACCAAGCTGTGCAAAAGCGTTGAAGAGGTGGAAGAATTCTATCAGAGCTGGATACATGAAAAAGATAGCGAAGATTACGGAATAGATGGAGTGGTACTGAAGATAAATTCTATATCCATGCAAAATATGCTGGGCTATACAGGGAAAAGTCCTCGTTGGGGAGTGGCTTATAAGTTTCCAGCCGAAAAAGTGACCACGGTAGTCGAGGATGTTTCTGTCCAAGTCGGAAGAACCGGAGCGTTGACGCCTTTGGCGCATTTGCGTCCGGTCTCAGTTGCCGGCTCTACAGTAAGCCGAGCGACACTTCACAATGAAGATGAAATCAAACGTTTGGATCTGCGCATTGGAGACACAGTGGTGATTCACAAAGCCGGAGATATTATTCCTGAGATTGTGGAAGTGCTTCCAGGACTTCGAACAGGCAAGGAAAAGAAATTTCAGATGCCTAAAACTTGCCCTATTTGCGGAGGACCGGTCAAGAGAGAAGTGATCATCAAACCTAAGAAAGAAGAAGATGGGAATGGGCAAGAGAGCGCTGCCACCTATTGTATAAATCCTAGCTGTTTTGCAGTGGAAAAAGAAAAATTGATCCATTTTGTTTCCAAAAAAGGTTTCAATATCGATGGGATGGGGGAAAAAATCGTGGAACACCTTTTGAGTGAGAATTTGATTTCCAATATGGCTGAAATTTTTGAACTCAAAGTCGGTGATCTGGAACCGTTGGAGCGATTTGCAGAAAAATCAGCCGCCAATCTTATTGAATCTATTGAAAAAAGCAAAGCGATAAAATTTGAAAAATTTTTATTCGCCTTGGGAATTCGCCATGTAGGGGAGGAAACAGCCCTGCTGATATCAAAAGATATCAACGCTCAAATCCAAAATCTAAAAGACGTCATTGAATATTTTCCCAAAATTACTGTTGATGATTGGAGAAATATCAAGGGCATCGGAGAGAAATCGGCGCAAAGCCTTGTAAATTGGTTTTCACACGATAACAACCTTGAGCAACTGAGAAAAATGGATGAATTGGGCGTGCAAGTAATTTTCCACAAACCACAAACCACAAACCACAAACTGGCTGGAACGACTTTCGTGTTGACGGGAGAGCTGCAAGACTTTACAAGGGACCAGGTAAAAGATATTATTAGAGAGAAGGGCGGACAGATTTCTTCGTCTGTCAGCAAAAAAACGGATTATGTTTTGGTAGGAGATAACCCGGGATCAAAGTATGATAAGGCTAAAGAATTAGGGGTAAAAATAATAAGTGAAGAAGAATTCAGAAAGATGATAGGTTAATTTCCCATAGTAACTTACAGGTAAAACATATGATAACAAAAGAAGAAGTAAAACACATCGCGGGTTTGGCCCGGATCGGAGTCACTGAAAAAGAATTGGAAAAACTGGCAAAGGATATGTCAGCTGTTTTAGATTGGATAGAAGAATTGAAGGAGGTGGATGTGGCTGGAATTCCGCCGACAGCGCACATCACCGGCATGGAAAACAGGCTTAGAGAAGACAGGCAATGCGAGTTTGAAAATAAGCAAGGGATAATAGAAATGTTTCCGGAAAAAAAGGATAATTATGACAAGGTAAAATCGGTACTATAATCCGTGCAAATATATGGTATGCGGAATTTTTCAATAGCATAAATTATATATTCTTAGCTTTTTAAATAATTTGTATTTTGTAGATTATGATTAAGGAATTACATGAAAAATTAGCAAATAAAGAGATTTCAGCTGTTGAGCTGGCTGAACAATATTTTGCGTCCATTGAAGAAAAAGATAAGGAAATTTTTGCTTATTTGACTTTGACCAAAGAATTGGCTTTGAAGCAGGCTTCATTAGTCGATGCGAAAATTGCGCGTGGAGAGAAAATTGGAATGTTGGAAGGAATTCCTGGAGGAATCAAGGATTTGATTCTTGTTGAAGGTGTTAGGGCGACTGGCGGATCAAAAATTCTCGATAATTACATTGCTCCTTATGACGCAACTGTTATAGAAAGATTAAAAGACGCAGGTGCGGTTATTCTTGGCAAAACGAATTGCGATGAATTTGCCATGGGATCTTCGACGGAAAATAGCGCCTATGGACCGACAAAAAATCCGCTGGATCTTGAAAGGGTCCCAGGAGGGACTTCAGGCGGATCATCAGCAGCCATGGCCGCTGATATGGCGGCTTGGACGCTCGGAACAGATACAGGAGGCTCTACAAGACAGCCTGCCGCTTTTTGCGGAGTGGTAGGGCTCAAGCCTACTTATGGAAGGGTTTCGCGATATGGAGTGATGCCGGCCGCTTCTAGTCTGGAGCAAGTGGGGGTTATAACAAAAACAGTGGAAGATGCAGCTATTGTTTTGAGCGTAATTGCTGGTGAAGATAAGATGGATTCAACTACAGCCAAAAGTCCGACCAAGGATTATACAAGATATCTGACTGGAGAAGTGAAAGGATTAAGAATCGGAATAATCAAAGAATATTTAGATGGCTTGAACGGCGATGTAAAAAAATCAATCCAGCAAGTGATTAAAAAATATGAAGAATTGGGGGCTGAAATAAAAGAAATTGCTTTGCCTTATGCAAAATATTCTCTGCCGGCATATTATATTATCAATTTTTCAGAAATCAGCTCGAATTTGGCCAAGTATGACGGTATAAAATATGGCATGCGGGCGACTGATCATAAAGATAGCATTCTGGATTTTGAACCGGAAAATAGGAATTTAATCGAAACCTATCTTGATTCAAGAAGATTTGGATTGGGAGCTGAAGTTAAAAGAAGGATAATATTAGGGACATATGCGCTTTCTTCAGGTTATTATGAAGCTTATTATCTGCGAGCGCAAAAAGTGAGAACTTTGATCAAAAAAGATTTTGAAAAAGTTTTTGAAGAAGTGGATTTTATCCTAACGCCCACAACTCCTGCACCAGCTTTCAAAATCGGAGAAAAAACCAACAACCCTCTAGAAATGTATTTGGAAGATATTTTTACGGTTACGGCTAATGTGGTGGGCGTGCCGGCTATTTCTGTTCCTGGTCCTGAAGTGGAAGTGGATGGGAAAATGCTTCCGCAAGGCTTTCAATTGATGGGGAAGTGGTTTGATGAAGAAAATCTGTTGCGCGCGGGCTATGCTTATGAAATATCAAAATGAGATATAGAAATTTTTTAGGGCAGATTAAAATAAAAAAATGGAAGAAATAACTTTTTTCATAATGAATATATACGGTGAAATATTGGAATTTTGCAATTCAGGATTTTTCCTTACATTAAAAGTTATTTTTGGCATCTATACAATAGTTCTTTTTTTAGATGTGATATTGCTTCTTGTTCAGCGAGGGGTGGCTGGAAATATGCGTGAAAAATTTCTTGGTATGGACGCGCCAAGAGCCATATTGGATAAGAAAGAAAAAACAAGGGAAGAATGGAATGCCATTAAGCAGAAGCTGGAAAGCGCTAATCCTCGGGATTATAAAGTGGCAATTATTGAAGCGGATGATTTTATTGAAAAAATCATTGTAGGGTTTAAATATAAAGGAGAAAATTTTGGAGAGCGTTTGGAAAACATTCCGGAAGATCATCTAGTAAATGTGGCCGGAATAAAGCAGGCTCATCAAGTGAAAAATAGGATTATTCATGATGATAACTTCGTATTATCTAAAGAAGATGCTTTGGGGGTTTTAAGTCAATATGAAGAATTTTTACGAAGTTTTCAGGTGGTAGATTGACATTTTCTATGTGCTTAGCTATAATAAATGAAGTCTTTGAGAAGAGAATGAATTTAGAAAAAATTGAATTTTTTAATATATAGCGGGGTGGAGCAATGGCAGCTCGCGTGGCTCATAACCATGAGGTTGTAGGTTCGAATCCTACCCCCGCGAC
>AMFJ01025385.1_pt1 | contig 30171 bp, 30 predicted proteins | sample 427208 | NCBI WGS metagenome assembly AMFJ01 (sample SAMN02954298, study PRJNA114691) | groundwater metagenome | biome: aquatic; feature: subsurface aquifer; material: sediment; isolation source: subsurface aquifer sediment | place: USA: Rifle, CO | collected 2008-08 | reverse complement strand
TTGAATATGGGATAACAATTATTAAGCCTGAAGAGGATGGCTTTGGGTTTTATAACCTTGGAACTAAATCATCTGACTCCTCAATAATCAATAGATATGTAAATAATTTGGATGAATATGAGAATTTTATTCAATATTTTCAAGATAAAACAAAGAATCTGTTTCGCTCTGCTAAGAATTTAAAATTTCATATAAATTCTGGATCAACTGCGGATGGGTCAAAAAAGACAGGTCACCAATTTGGCCGTTTATATTTGACTGACAGGGAGTACGAATGTGTTAATTATTTAATTCGAGGAAAAACTGCGGAAGAAATAGCGATTATTTTAAATATTTCTAAGCGTACCGTTGAAACACATGTGCAACACATTAAAAGAAAAATGAATTGTTATAACCAATTTAGATTAGGTTATCTTTTGGGTTGTCTGGATATCAATATTACTTAAAATAAGAATTAATTTATGCTGTCTAAATTACTTTACAAAGAAAATGATTCGTTATTTTGCAACAAATCTTGGCGTTATCTGCTTGAAAATATTTGCAAGAAAATTGATAAAAATAATATGGGATTACAAGTTATTTCTCCATTTGGGTTTGAATTGCTTGGAGATAAAAAGTTTTTATATAGATCGATAAAAAGATTGTATTGTTATATCGGCATTCCAGTTAATGCCATGTTTGACGGTGATTTATATGCAATATCAAAGATGTTTTCAGAAACCTTACTATCATCTGTTCATCAAGTAGGGTTGAATCAATCTGATATCGCCATTCTTGTTTTGCAAGAAAAATTTACTTTGTTTCATAAAAATGATTACCAATGTTCCTTTGCTGACAAGTTGATAGATATTCAAACAAAGATAATTTCCGATGATATTTTGTGTGATTATGCTAACTACATTATATGTACTGTCGATAGCATTTGTTCCGAAAAAGAAGAGCCTGAACACTTTGTTGAAAATAAGAGGCATCGATGTAGAACTTATCAGTTATATGTCATGCTGGAAAAAATATTTGGATATTTATTGCAACCAATGACAGTATTTCAAGAGGAAAAATTTTTAAGCTTGTTTAAGCGCATTGATAATTCTATACAGATGTTCTATACACCGTCTGAATTATTTGTTGATGCTTCAGAGTATGATCTGCATATTTTAAGTTCTCTTATTCAGCCTAGAGTTGAGCTAATGCGACAGGCAATTAGATTATCTGAGCCGGTAGAATTAATAAATTTGCGATGTGAAGCGTATCATGTTCCTGATAACCTGGAATTGGAAATCAATAAAAACGTATATAGGAATGCTGTTGAGAAAATTAGAGCAACTTATTTAAATTATTGTTAGTTTTTAATGCGCACCCCGATGGGTTTTTTATGCAACAGTTGCGAAATTTGCAACAGTTCAAAATAAATGAACTGTTTCCATTTTGGAAACAGTTGTAATAACACAGGTTCAGTATCTGCAAAATTTGCACATACTGTGCGCTGAAAAATTCAAGTTTGCTCTTCTGGTTCCAGCAAATTAAGTTCCCGCAATTTTTTCTGAAGCAATGCTTTATCGATCAGTTTGGTTTCATATTCAGCGACAAGAGTGGGTGATATGCTGCGATTCATAGTGTATTTCACTACTTCATCATCTTTTGTTTTGCAAATTAAAATACCGATGCTGGGATTTTCGTGCGGTTTTTTAATATCGCAATCAAGTGCTTCTAAATAAAATTGTAGCTGCCCAATGTGGGCGGGGTGAAAGTCAGTTGTTTTAAGTTCGATAGCAACCATGCAATTCAATCCTCGGTGGAACATGAGTAGATCAATGCGAAAATCTTTCATGCCGACTTGTAATGGATATTCTTGGCCAATTAAGCTGAAATCAGCGCCCAGTTCAGTAATGAACTGTTTTAAATGCGAAACCAATGCTTGTCGCAAGTCATTTTCTTTGTGGTTATTCGGTAAGCCAAGAAACTCAAACACATAGCTGTCTTTGAATATGCCTTGAGTGGGGGTAGGAAATTCTGTCAACGCTGTTGACAGTTTTGCGTCTGCCAGCAGAGTGCGTTCATAAGTGCCGCTGTCGATGATTCTTGCAAGCTCTCTAGCTGGATAGCGATGTTTTGCTGTAAGGTCTAAATAATAAACTTTTTCTTCTAGCGTTTTTGTTTTTGCTAAAATATGTAAATGATTTGACCAGCCAATTTCTGTCAACACTGTTGACAGTTTTTTATCCCCTTGATAAGTCTCATAAAATTGCTTCATTCGCCATAAATTTCTAGCGGAGAAACCAGTCACAGATGGGTTTTTGGTTGCAATATATGTTGCCATTTTTTCAACGATGCTTTTGCCCCAGCCATTGTTTGCAGCCCGTTCGCTAATGTATTGACCAATACTCCAGTACAAATCGATCAGCGTCTTATTGACTTGCTGCCAAGCTTTAGATTGTGCCTCTGTAATCATGGAGTAGACTACAACAAAGGCGTCTTGGTCATTGGCGACTGCTTTATCCAGCATGTTCTATTTCCCTTTTATTCATTGAGGCGACACTATACTGGCTTGCAGGGCTGATTTTCAAGCAAATTGCCCGTAGCCAAATTTGGGACACTCGCAGATAACACACCACAAGTACCACAACACATTACAATCACTTTTTCCCTATAAATAAAGGTTTTTCTTGTTGTTGATGATTGTCATTTATTGCTATAATTTGTTCCGTTATGTTTCGTAATTAGTGGGTCATGAGTTCGACTCTCGCCGTTAAAAGGCTTGTCTCATATGTCTAAATATTTAGGTGAATGTTATTGCGGTGCAGTCAAATTTTATTGTGATGGCGATCCATTTTTTACCCAACATTGTCACTGCAACAAATGCCGTGAAGTAGCATCACAATCAAAGCGTGATGCAGATAAGCAAGGGTATGGGTGGACAGCAGGATATTTAACGTCAAGTTTCAATATAACGTCAGGGATTGATAATCTTGATGAGATTATTAGAAACAATGCAAAACTGCTGCTTTGTAAATTATGTCATAGTCTTATTTACGGTATTTCTCTTGATAAAAATAAACAGGCTGGTATCGGTATTAATGCAAATAACTTTTATTTTACAGGCCCAATGCCTGAATCTTTTAAACCAGTTAGACATATTTGGTATGTCAATAGAACTGTGAACTTTAATGATAACTTACCAAAATTTAAAGATGCTCCAAAAGAACAATTGGGTTCAGGTGAACTTTGGAATAATGATGATTCAAAATAATGTGTTAAAAATACGGCCAGCAATGCCTGCTGATAATACATGGTTAGACAAGCTCATGATTAAAGATTGGGGCGGTTTGCCTTTAGTTATTAGAGGCAAGAAGTATTACCCTTCTCAGTTGGATGGAATGATTGCTGAGAATGAAAATGGGATTGCGGGATTTTTATTTTATGAAATACGTGAAAAAGACTGCGAAATAATTGTATTTGAGGTATTTGATAAATTTAAAGGTACAGGAACCCTATTGTTGGATGAATTAAAAGATATTGCTAAGAATAAGAAATGCTCTCGCATTTATTTAATGACGACTAATGATAATTTAGATGCTCTTAGATTTTATCAAAAGAGAAACTTTCATATTTGTGGTGTTCACGTTGATTCGGTCAAGATTTCACGAAAAATAAAACCAACGATAGGCATGATGGGTGATTATGATATCCCAGTGCGTGATGAGATTGATTTGGAATTTTTATTATAATTTTCTTGGTAGATATTATAAATCAAGCAAATGCAACACAAGTAAGCTTCGAGGGAGTGGTAAAGACCTCAAAAAATGAGCTTTGCTTTGTAAATATGAATTTGAATGTTTGTATTGGCGGGGTTAAATAAATAATGCAAAATTCTATTTGCCTTTTAAGTAAAGGTAGTTACATGGAACCTTTATTTGTAGATAAAGATAGACTCTCGAGAGTAAAATCTTTATTGCCTAAGATTGAGAAAGCATATCAGGAATATGCAGAAAAAAATTATTTCCCAGGGTATGCTTTTGGTGTAATGGTTGATGGTAAGTTAATTCATTCAGGAAGCGCAGGCGATAATTTTTTCCTCGACAATCCTCTTGATGTCTTGCGAAAAGAAACGATGAAATATTTTGAAAAAGCAGGAAAAATTATTCAAGTAGAAGAAATCATAGCTCAAAATCAATTGAGCGGGTATTTCATAATGAAAGGAGAACAATCATCTCTGAAGATCAGTTTTTCATTAACACCCCATTTCCTTGCATTAATCCAGACATTTACAATAGAAGAAAATGAATAATAAAGAGCACAAACTGGGTCTGCCATTAGAATATCAACAAATGCCCGAATATTTCGATGCGCATAATATGAGTGAACAGACTGAAGTTAAAAATGCGCTGATAGAAAAATTGCTAAAAGAGCAAAGGGTTAAAACGGTTTTTGATATGACCTGCGGCACCGGTTCACAAGTGTTTTATCTTGCCGAACGAGGCTATGAAGTGATGGGTAGTGATTTCAGTCCCGCTTTACTCGATATAGCACGGAGTAAAGCAAAAGAAATGAATCGTAATATTATTTTCATTGATGGTGATATGCGGAAGGTGAAAGCAGGAAAATTCGATGCGGTCATTACTATTTTTAACGCGATTGGCCACCTAACCAAAGCTGATTTTGAAAAAGCACTACAGAATATCCACGCTAACCTCAAAGATGACGGCATATATATTTTTGACATTTTCAACTTACAAGCCATTACAGATAACGTCATTGATGATTTTGCGATGGATATTGAGAGCATTGTGAATGGCGTCAGCATTCGTAACATTCAACATTCTGAGATTGACAGAGAAAATGGTCTTCTAATTTCTCATGATCACTATACAATTTCCAAAGAAGAAGGCGAACCAGAAGTACGCACAAATAGTTTTAGCCTGCAAATTTATACCGTTGAAGAATTACAGAAAATGCTTGAGCACAATGGATTTGAAGTGATAGGTCAATATGATATGGATGGAAATGATTTTGTGCCAGAAAAAAGCCTGAATATCTTGACCGTAGCGAGGAAGAAAAGCGGCTAACTTTTTTCGGTACGATAAAACTGCTCAGAATTTTCTTGGTAGAATTTATTTGGCTGCAACTATTGTTTGGTTGGCTTAATTGATGACACTCCCTAGTTGCTTTAAACTATTGCTATTATTGTCACGAGGTTTTTTGCTTAATGAAATTACTTAAACAAAATATAATGAACATGGCTGGTGAAAAAGGAAAAGCTTGGATTGCTCATTTGCCAACTATGATTTCTGAACTTACAGATTATTGGGAGCTGAAACAAGTCACACCTGTCGATAATATGACTTTCAATTATGTTGCTAAAGCAATCACTTGCACCAACCAGCCAGTGGTTTTAAAAATAAGTTGTGACAAAAAAAATATTTTGGATGAAATAGAAGCGTTAGAATATTTTGATGGTAATGGCTCAATTAGGCTGATTTCATATCATTCAATGTATCACGCTTTGTTATTGCAGCAAGCAGTTCCTGGTACGACTCTTAAATCACTATATCCATCCCAAGTTGAATATGTGATGGATTGCTATATTAAAACCATGAAGAAGTTACATAATAAACCTCTATCTAACAAAAATAATTATCGCCATATTAGAGATTGGCTAAGCGCAATTGATGATCTTTCCGATGATGTTTGCCCATCCTATTTAATAGGAAAAGCGATTACATTAAAGAATAAATTATTGTCTTCCATAAAAAAAGAGATTTTTTTACATGGTGATTTACATCATGATAATATTTTAAAAAATGATGATCAGTGGTTGGCGATTGATCCTAAAGGTGTTGTGGGTGAATCTGAATTTGAAATCGCTGCTTTTGATTTTATGTACATTAATGAATTGGCGAATATGAGCGATGTAAAAAATATATTTGAATCACGAGTTGATCTTCTGGCTCGGAAAGCACATCTTAATCTGCAACGAATCAAAGATTGGGTGTTTGTCCGTCTTATTTTAATGGCCGCTTGGCATGTGGAAGATAAAGGTGACCCAAGTTGGGCAATAAAATTAGCTGAAACATTAAATTAGTTGTCTTGTTTCATCAATGGTACTGACTGAGCGGTTATGCTCTCATTGTTAATTTAAGTTTTAATTGCATAAGAAACAAATTTTCTAGAACGCTTCAGCCAGCGCAACCATACAATAACTGCACCTATTAAAGTCATCAGAATATTTGCAACCTGGATGCCGATCAATCCAAAATGAAACATAAACGCTAGCATATAAGCAATGGGAATATAAAGAAACCATGTGCTGATTAACATAATCATCATGGGCCAGCGCGTATCAAATAAACCGCGCAAATTGCCTATTTTAATTTCCATGATCGTATCAAAGATTAAACGAAAACCTGTTAAGATTAACACTATGCTAGCGAGTTCCTGTGTTTCTGCTGTTTCAAGATGCGTATGTAAATATACTTTGACCAACGTATGCGGGAAAAAAATAAAAATAAATGTTACTAATGTTGCAAATGATATTCCCATTAACAGCGTACCGTTGGCATATCGCTTGATTAAATGATAATCTTCAGCCCCCCTAGCTTGACTGATTAACACTCCGCCTGCTTGTGATAATGCTAGGATAGGCACCACCAGCAAAATATAATATTGTGTCACAATTTGCTGTGCAGCTAACGCGTTTTCACCTAGCCATCCTACAATGATAGTGATAGCAAAGAGACATAATAAATCACTCGCCATTTGTAAGGTGATCGGCCATCCAATAGAAATTATTTTTTTCATAAAATGAAAAGTGTGTGGAATTTGCCAGGTAAATATTTTATATATTTCCCAATTTTTTGTTTTCAAAAAAACAAGAAGATAAATAATTAAATTAATCCAACTTAACAATACCCAATCTAATGCAAGCCCAGGTACGCCAAGAGGTGGTATCAATCCTTTTCCATAAATTAAAATAGGAGCAAGTATAATAAAGATCACAGCATTTATCATATTGACCCATAAAACAGTTCGCTGCTTGCCGATAGCAACCAACACTTGCGATGTAGCAACAGAACATAACAATCCAGGAATTGCAAATGCATAAACAAAAAAATAACTTTGCACGATATGGGTTAATTCTGCTTCTTGACCGAGTGCAAGGAAAATAGGTTTTATCAATAAAGGGATAGCAATAACAAACGCGCTGATGATTAAACTTAATAACCAACTTTGCTGTAAAATCCCGCCTATGCTCTCATGTTGCTTTGCTCCATAAGCATGTCCAACGATGACGCTGATAGCAAATAAAGGGGAACTGGCGATTAAAAATAAAGGGAGCGATGTTGCCGTAATCAGCGCACTTGCGGCAAGTTCAGCGTGTCCTAAGCGGGCAACAAACAATATTCCCATAAAGCTTGCTATCACATTGACAAGCCTGCTGGCTGCCATGGGGGAAGCAATGCTCCAGACTTTTTTAAGAAGCGCGGTTGTAGATAAAGTAGCTTGCATAGAAGGTTTCTCTCTGTGAAGCCGGTAAATGTACAGAATAAGTGCCGGAAGATCAATTTTTCTTTAAAATTAAGGCGAGTTATTTTGCGTGCAGATCTTAAAGCGCCTGAGACTCTGAACAGCTTCTAACACGGTTGATGTAGTAAAGAGTTTAGAATATTTTAATTTATTGATGCGGCAATAAATGCAGCATGAGTAACGATATCATTTCAGATGTCAGTAATCTCAAGTGAGTTGCTTCATAGGAATAAGCAATAAATATTTCTTCCATGAGGAGAAATACTGCCCATAAAGATATGCTAATCAAAAACGCAATATTTATTGTTTGCCAGGAGTATACACGCTTCCAAAAACAAAGCGCTGCAATCAAAAATAAAAAAGCAGATGTGCCTTCGATCAAAACATCTAAAGAAAAAAGAATGTTTAAAAAATAATGCGGTGTCGAATAAACATGGATGACCTTTGCTAAAGCGCTATAATCACCCGAGTGAAAGAGTGTTGGGGAAATGGTTTCGGTGTTCATCAGAAAATCAGTTACATTCGTTAAAAAAGCAATAAAAAACCACGCACCCCAAAACAATAAAATGATTTGTTTAATGTAGAATAAGCCATAATATTTTTTTTCGTTTTCAAGTAAATTCATGTCAAAATGATATCTTATCCTGAAAAATTCTCGGCGACAAAATCCCAATTCGCAATTTTCCAAAAATTTTCGAGATAGGTTGGGCGCGCATTACGATAATCAATATAGTAAGCATGTTCCCACACATCGCAGGTGAATAATGCTTTTTTATTTTGTTGCATAGGAGTTGCTGCATTGCTGGTGCTAATAATTTCTAATTCACCTTGTTGGTTTTTAGCAAGCCATGCCCAGCCGGAACCAAATGTACTAATGGCTGTTTGGGTAAATTGTTTTTTAAATTCATCGAATGAACCAAATTTTTTCTGGATGGCATCCGCTAATTTGCCAGAAGGTTCGTTGCTGCTTTTAGGCGTTAAACAATGCCAATAAAAAGTATGGTTCCAGACTTGGGCTGCATTATTAAATACGCCGCCGCTTGATTTCATAATGATGTCTTCGAGTGATGCATTTGCAAACTCAGTGTCTTTAACCAAATTATTTAAATTATTCACATAGGCCTGGTGATGTTTGCCATAATGATATTCTAATGTTTCTTTCGAAATATGAGGCTGCAATGCATCAAGTGCGAAGGGAAGTTTTGGTAACGTGAATGTCATTGTTATTCTCCTTAAATTATTTTTAAATAGATTCGTCAGGACGTTTAGTCAATATTTCATAGCCTGTTTCAGTGACTAAAATAGTGTGCTCCCATTGTGCAGAAAGACTATGATCTTTCGTGACGACTGTCCAGCCATCGGGTAAAAGCTTAACAAAACGTTTGCCGGCATTAATCATGGGTTCAATGGTAAAAACCATGCCTGCTTTCAATTCTTCCCCCGTCTCTTTTTTGCCATAATGCAACACGTTCGGCGGTTCATGGAAGATTTTGCCAATCCCATGCCCGCAGTATTCGCGTACCACAGAAAAACGGTTTTTTTCAGCATGTTCTTGAATGACTGCACCAATATCGCCTAAATGAGCGCCGGGTTTTACTTCCTGGATACCCAAATAAAGGCACTCTAAGGTAATCTTGATCAGGCGTTCCGCTAAGACGGAGGGTTTGCCGATGGTGAACATTTTACTGGTATCGCCATGATATTCATCTTTAATGACAGTCACATCCACATTGACGATATCGCCTTCTTTTAATTTACGTTCGCCGGGGATGCCGTGGCAAACTTGATGGTTGACCGAGGTGCAAATCGATTTTGGAAAACCATTGTAATTTAAGGGCGCTGGAATGGCTTTTTGCACATTGACAATATAATCATGGCAGATTTGATTGAGTTCATTGGTCGTGATACCGGGTTTTACGTAAGGCCCGACCATATCTAATACTTCAGCGGCCAGGCGGCCGGCGGTACGCATTTTTTCGAGTTCATCAGCGGTTTTAATCATCATAATTCTATAGGGGTATGTATTGTTGAAAGTATTCAACTATGGTATAAAGGCGGGCTCTGATTAGCAATTGAAATGTTTTTAAAACCGCACATGTATCACGACCATTCGCCGGGTGCCTAAAGCAAAAACTTAGGTTGGGGAGTGGGATACATGGAGGCTTAACCCACTTTAGGAGATGAGAAAAATGTCATTATCTGTGACAATGCGTGATATGTTAAAAGCAGGCGTTCATTTTGGACACCAAACCTGCCACTGGAACCCAAAAATGGCTGCGTACATTTTCGGGGCCCGCAATAAAATCCACATTATTAACCTCGAAAAAACCGTACCCATGATGAGTGATGCGCTGAATTTTATCGGCGGCATTGCGTCCAAAAAAGGCAAAATATTATTTGTGGGAACTAAACCCGCTGCCCAAGAAATTCTAAAAGCAGAAGCTATTCGCTGCCATATGCCTTATGTGAACCATCGATGGTTGGGCGGCATGTTGACCAATTACAAAACTATCCGTCAATCCATTCGCCGCTTAAAAGAATTAGAAGCCATGTTTGAAAAAAGCAGCTTTGGGCGTTTGACCAAAAAAGAAATTCTTAACCTGACCCGCGATAAAACCAAGCTTGAACGCAGTTTAGGGGGTATCAAAAATATGGGCGGTTTACCTGATGCTTTATTTGTGATTGACGTGGGTCACGAAAAAATTGCAGTGGCTGAAGCTAATCGTTTAAGTATCCCAGTCATTGGTATTGTCGATACTAACAATAATCCAGCAGGCGTTGATTATGTTATTCCTGGTAACGATGATTCTTTGCGTTCTATCCAGCTTTATACGAAAGCAGTAGCAGATTGCATTTTAGATGCGCGAGCAAGCAATCCAGAGATTGCGGCAGCAGAAGATGAGTTGGTTGAAATTGAAGATGAAACAACTGCCCGTTTTAAAAATGATGCAGCAGCTGATGAGGAGTAATCTGGGATGGCAGTCACTGCAGCACAAGTAAAAGAATTACGTGAACGTACCGGCGCCGGCATGATGGAATGTAAAAAAGCGCTGGAAGCAACTGCCGGTGATATGGCGCGTGCTATTGAAGAATTACGTAAAAGCGGTCGCGCAAAAGCGGATAAAAAAGCAAGCCGCGTGGCGGCTGAAGGGGTGGTGCTTCTCAAAACAACCTCTGATGGCAGGCATGCCATTATGGTAGAAATTAATAGTGAAACAGATTTTGTGGCACGAGATGAAAACTTTTTAGCATTTGCAGATGCGGTTGCTAAAACCGCATTGCAGGCAAATGTAAAAGATGTCGCAGCGCTCGGCGGTTTACCGTTACTGGATCATGCCAACACGACTATCGATGAAGCGCGCCAAGCATTGATTGCAAAAGTGGGTGAAAATATTCACATCCGGCGTGTGGCAAATCTGCAGTCAACGATCGCAACTATCGGTACTTATTCTCATGGCGGACGGATTGGTGTACTGGTTGAATTAGACAGTGATCATCCCGCATTAGCAAAAGATATTGCGATGCATATTGCAGCCAGCCAGCCTTTGGTTGTTGCGCAAGATGATGTTCCAGTTGATGTTATTGCAAAAGAAAAAGAAATTTATCGTGCGCAAGCAGAGACAAGTGGTAAACCTGAAGCTATCTTAGAAAAAATGGTGGCAGGCAAAATTAAGAAATTTATGGATGAAATCAGTTTGCTTGGACAGCCCTTTGTAAAAGATCCTGATACCTTAGTTTCTGCTTTACTCAACAAACATCATGTTAAGGTGGTTCGTTTTGTTCGTTTTGCAGTGGGTGAAGGAATTGAAAAAGAAACAGAAAATTTTGTTGAAGCAGTGATGGCGCAAGTGCACGGCAGCTAATTTTTTTCAGAGTGTGTTAATACAGGATGAATCATATGGGTAACGCGTCTTTAGAATTATCTCATGCAAAACCTGTTTATCAGCGTATTTTACTTAAATTAAGCGGTGAAGCATTACAAGGGGACCATGTTTTTGGCATTGATCCCAGTAAACTTCTGCGTGTCAGCACTGAAATTGCTAGTGTAGTCAAACGCGGCGTGCAAGTGGCTTTTGTCATTGGCGGCGGTAATTTAATTCGCGGTGCTGATCTTTATATGACAGGATTTGATCGTGTGACTGCAGATCAAATGGGTATGATGGCAACCGTGATTAATGGTTTAGCATTACGTGATGCATTAGAAAAAAAATCGATTCCCGTCAAAATGATGTCAGCACTACCGGTTCCTGGTTTGGTTGATTGCTATGATCGTAACAAAGCAAAAAATTCATTGCAAAAAGGAAAGGTTGTTATTTTTGTAGGCGGCACAGGCAACCCATTGGTCACCACTGATTCTGCTGCAGCGTTGCGCGGCATTGAAATAGCAGCAGATATTGTCTTGAAAGCGACGAAAGTGGATGGTGTGTTTGCTGCAGATCCCATTAAAAACCCGAAAGCAAAACGCTACACGTCTTTAACTTATGATGAGGTATTAGAGCAACGTTTGGGAGTCATGGACTTAAACGCAATTTTATTATGTCGTGATCATGGATTACCTTTGCGAATATTTAATATGAATAAGCAGGACGCTTTGTTGCGCATTGTGCTGGGTGAAGAGGTAGGTACACTGATTAAAAACGGAGAATAGGAGGAGGCACAAGTGCAAAGTACATTAAAAGATGCAGAATCCCGTATGCGCAAAAGTATTGATGCTTTTAAACATGAAATGTCAAAAATGCGTACTGGGCGTGCTCATCCTAGTTTATTGGAGCATGTTCGTGTGGATTATTATGGAACGCAAACTCCCTTAAGTCAGGTAGCCAATATCACAATTGGTGATGCGCGTACTTTAGTGATTACGCCTTGGGAAAAGCGCATGACATCGGTCATTGAAAAAGCCATTATGACATCTGATCTTGGTTTAAATCCATCAACCTCAAGTGAGGTGATTCGAGTTCCTTTGCCGGCCTTGACAGAAGAACGGCGCAAAGATTTAATCAAAGTCGTGCGCAATGAAGCGGAAAATGCTCGTGTGAGCATTCGTAACGCAAGGCGTGATGCAAATAATTTCATAAAAGAGGCGTCAAAAAAGAAAGAAGTTGCAGAAGATGAAGAGCGCCGCATGACAGATGCCGTTCAAAAATTAACGGATAAATTTATTGCTGAAGTAGAGCAACTTTTAGCGGCAAAAGAAAAAGATTTAATGGTGATTTGATGAGCACATTACCGCGTCATATCGCTATTATTATGGATGGCAATGGTCGTTGGGCAAAAAAACGATTATTGCGGCGCGTTGCTGGCCATAAAGCCGGTACGGATGCTGTTCGCCGGATTGTGGAAGCGTGTGCAGAAAAAAAAATAGAAGTCCTCTCTTTGTTTGCTTTTAGCAGTGAAAATTGGCGGCGTCCGTTGTCGGAAGTTAATTATTTAATGGAATTATTTCTCGTTTTACTTAAACGTGAAGTAAAAAAATTGCATGAACAAAATATTCAAGTACGAATTATTGGCAACCGTTTAGACTTCGACAAAAAATTACAAAAACAGATGGCTGATGTTGAAGTGATCACTAAAGATAATACCGGATTAAAACTCATTATTGCTGCAAATTATGGCGGCCAATGGGATATGACTCAGGCGATGCGTCAAATAGCGATTGCTATTGAAGCAGGACAATTGACCAGCCAATCAATCTCAGCAGAATTAATTCAAACAAAATTGTCTTTGGCTGATTTGCCTCCCCCCGATCTTTTTATTCGTACGAGCGGTGAGCAGCGTATTAGCAATTTTTTTCTTTGGCAGCTTGCTTATAGCGAACTTTTTTTTACCGACGTGCTTTGGCCGGATTTTAATACAGGAGAATTAGATAAAGCACTGGCTTTTTATGCAATGCGCGAACGCCGTTTTGGACATATCAGTGAGCAACTTGAAGTGAAAGAGCATGCTTAAGCAACGTATTTTAACTGCCCTGATCTTAATTCCCATTTTTGTTGGGCTTGTCCTTAAATTACCTTCTTTATCATTTTGTATTTTAACCGGCGTGATTGTACTTTTGTGCGCATGGGAATGGTCTTTTTTGATGGGAGTGAAACGCTACCCGCAAGTATTTTTATATCCGATTGTTATGCTCGTTGCTTTGATCGCATCGCTATGGTTTTTTATTCCGATTGTGATTAAAGTAGCGGCTATTTGGTGGTTGTTTGCCTTAGGTCTCGTGATTTTATACCCTAAAATGAGCAGGACATGGGGAAAGGGTGTTGTTTTACGCGGCATTATGGGATTTTTGGTGCTTGTTCCCTGCTGGTTGGCGGTTAATTTTATTCGTAATGTAGAAAACGGCCCTTATATTTTATTATTTTTATTAATATTGATTTGGGGGGCGGATTCAGCGGCTTATTTTGCGGGCAGATTATGGGGCAGGCGTCAATTGGCCCCTGCCGTCAGCCCTAAAAAAACATGGCAGGGACTGGGAGGTGCATTAGTGAGCGCGATTGTCATCACAGCGCTTATCTTATGGTTGATACACACTCCCTTATCACAATGGATCAAGATCATGAGCGTTTCTTTAGTTACCGTTCTCTTTTCTGTTGTGGGAGATTTATTTGAAAGCATGTTAAAACGCAAGGCGGGCTTAAAGGATTCAAGCCATCTATTGCCTGGTCATGGAGGTATTCTCGATCGTATTGACAGTTTGACAGCAGCCGCCCCCATTTTTTTGTTGGGCTTGGAAATATTACAGCACTTCTAGTAGATTTCATTTCTAAAAGTCTGGATAATTGGCGCTCGGTTGCAAGACATGATAAGAAAAAAATGATGATGAAAAAATATATTATATTATTTGTAATAGCGCTCAATTTGTTCGTAACGACTGCGTGGGCAGATTCATTCGTTGTTAAAAAAATCACAGTCGAAGGATTGCAGCGTATTTCACCCAGCACTGTCTATAGTTACTTACCCATCAAATCAGGCAAAAAATTAAATAGTGAAAATACTGATGAAATCATTAACAGTCTGTATAAGACCGGATTTTTTGATCATATTTCCCTTGAACGCCAAGGCAATACTTTAATCATTCGCGTGGTTGAACGCCCTACGATTGGCCGGTTGAAAATTTCCGGTAATTCTTCTATCCCAACAGATAAATTGACGAGTGTCATGAGAAGTGTCGGGGTCGCAGAAGGCAGAGTATATGATCGCGTTGTCTTGGAAAGAATAAAACAAAGTTTATTGGATCAGTACTATTCAGTGGGCCGTTATAATGCTTATGTCAATATCACGGTAACGCCGATGGAGCGTAATCGTGTGTTCGTTAAAATTAATATTTCTGAGGGCTTGACCGCTAAAGTCTCGCGTATCAATATTATTGGCAATCGAGTATTCAGTGAAAAAACATTAGATAAACAGCTTGATTTAACCACTTCAGGTTTTGGTATTGTCACTTTATTTACCCAGTCTGATCGTTATTCTCAAGAAAAATTGGATTCTAGTTTAGAAAAATTGCGTAACTACTACATGGACCGCGGGTATCTCAAATTCCGTGTTATTTCATCGCAAGCATCCATTACGCCCGATCGTAAATCCATATTTTTGACGATTGTGATCGATGAAGGCGAGCCTTATACCGTGAAAGGTATCGCGGTGACAGGAGATACTATTTTGCCGCGCGAAACATTAGTGAAAAAAATTAATATTAAACCTGGCAGTATGTTTTCTCGCCAAGCTGCTATTGATGGGGAAAAAGCCATTAGTGATGCATTAGGTGATATTGGTTATTTATTTGCAACAGTGTCATTGCAGCCGACACTGGATGAGGTTAATAAGCAAGTATTTTTGACCTTTGATGTAAAACCTGGCAAACGTGCTTATGTGCGCCATGTTTATTTCACAGATAATACTAAAACAAACGATGAAGTATTACGCCGTGAAATTCAGCAAATGGAAGCTGCTCCCGTTTCAGTCAGTCGCTTAGAAGATTCTAAGCATCGTCTTAGTTTATTGCCGTATATTAAAAAAGTTGATATGGCAGTTGAACCTGTGCCGGATACGGATGATTTGATCGATTTAAATTATAAAGTCACAGAAGATAATTCTGCACAAGCAACTTTTAGTATCGGTTATTCACAGCTAGACCATCTTATTTTAGGGGTAGGAATTAATCAGAAAAACTTTTTAGGTACGGGCAAAACATTAGGATTAAATTTTTCCCGCAGCCGGTACCAGCAATTTTACGGGATCAATTTTTTAAATCCTTACTATACGCCGGATGGTATTAGCCGCAGTATTAATTTTTCTGCATCCAAAATGGATCCGCATGCCGCTAACTTGACCCGCAGTTATAACAGCGATCAATATGCTGCGTCTGTTATTTATGGCATACCGTTAGGTCAAGAAAAAAGTGTATTTAATACGCTGCAATTGGGATATGGCTATGAAGAGACCTTGATTAAATTATCAAATAGCGTTGCCAATCAAATACAAAGTTTTGTTTCAAATCATGGACGGCATTATCAACAATTAAATTTGATTATGGGTTTATCAAGAGATAGCCGTGATAAAGCAATTTTCCCTACTGTAGGCGCAATACAAACATTGGGGGGTAATTTATATCTTCCTTTAAATTCGCATTCTCTTTCATTTTATACGTTAGGATATAACGGCCGATGGTATCATCCTTTGACGAATACAAACCAATTTCTTGTGACGGCAAAAGGGGATTTTGGTTATGGGACGGCGTTTAGCGGTTCACAGAATTATCCATTTTTTAAGAATTTTTACGCAGGCGGTATCGACTCTGTGCGGGGCTATGAAGGGAATACGTTAGGGCCTAAAGATTCAAACGGCGATCCGCTGGGAGGTAACCTTTTAGCAGATGCAGGTCTTGGAATAGTTTTCCCTAACTATATTGCGGATAGCGTACGTACGACCCTGTTTATTGATGGTGGGAATGTTTATACTACGTCCGATAATAAGCGGTTTGGCGGGCAAAGTTCTGGCTCCGGCGGGTTACGTTATTCAACGGGCCTTGAATTGGATTGGCTGTCCCCTCTCGGGATGGTTGATCTTAGTATTGCAAAAGCACTGAATCCAAAATCGACAGATAGCACTGAATATTTTCAATTCTCGCTAGGTGCTAATTTTGGATAAACGTGACATACTAGGAGCCTTGATTGGCGGGTTGTTTATATAGGATATTTATTAATTAATTGGAGAGTCTTATGAAGAAGTTGTTGGCTATTGTGAGTGCATTTTTATTAATAGGCGGCGGGGTAGGGGCCTATGCTGCAGATGCAAAAGCGCCTGTCATTGCTGTGGTGAATGTTCAGCAAATTTTTCAGCAATCGCCCAAGATTGCGGACCTTAATAAGAAATTGCAAAATGATTTTAAAGGTCGTCAAGATAAATTAATTGCCGCACAAAAATCATTGCAAGATGAAGTAGAACAATTTAAACGTGATGCACCTACCATGAGTGATAAAGCGAAAACTACAATGCAGAAAAAAATCACGGATGATCAGACGAGTTTGTCAAAAGATGCAACTGCATTTCAACAAGATTTGAGTAAAGAACAAAATAAAATTATGAAAGGTGTTCTGTCCAAATTGAATGATATTATTTCGTCTATTGCGAAAAAGAACAATTACACGTTGGTTTTAGATTCGCAAGCGGTTGTTTATGCAACAGATAGCGCTGATATCACCAAACAAGTGGCTAGCGCATTCGATAAATAATTTATTGTCAGTGGTATATCTTCAAAAAGGCCAGGACAGGTTCTTGGCCTTTTAATTTTTGTAAAAAGCTTGTGCTGTCTAGAGATGATTTACTTTATGAAGCAAGAACGTAAGCAATATACATTAGTGGATTTAACGAAAGGATTAGAAGCGACCATTCAAGGTGATCCTCATTGTTTGATCGAGGGTGTGTGTACTATCCAAGAAGGGCTTCCTCAACATATCGCATTTTTAATGAACCCGTTGTATAAAAAATATTTGTCTGCCACAAATGCTTCCGCTGTGATTATCACAAGCGAAGATGCACATGAATGCCAGACTAACGCTGTGATTTGCCGCGATCCTTATTATATTTATACTCAAATTGCAGCCTTTTTTGATGATAAACCCAAAAGATTGCCGGGTATTCATGAAAGTGCTGTTATTGGTGATCATTGTCATATTGATCCTTCTGTGAGTATAGGGGCTAATGCTGTGATTGGTGATGATGTTACCCTTGCGGCTCATGTTGTGATTGGCCCAGGGTGCGTCGTCAGTGAGCATTCAGAGATAGGTGAAAATTCGCGCCTTGAAGCTAATGTAACGCTCTATCACAAAGTGTTGATCGGCAAGAATGTCTTGATTGCCAGTGGTACAGTGGTTGGCAGTGATGGTTTTGGTATCGCTAAACACAAAGGTGTTTGGCATAAAGTCCCTCAGTTAGGGGGGGTGATCATTGAAGATGATGTTGAAATTGGTGCGAATTGTTCTATTGATCGCGGCGCCATCAATGATACGGTGATTGAGCAGGGTGCTAAACTAGATAATCTTATTCAATTAGGCCACAATGTCCGCATTGGTAAACATACTGCAATTGCGGGATGTGTGGGTGTTTCGGGCAGTACAACCATTGGCAGTAATTGTTTGATTGGCGGGCAATCGGGTTTTGCGGGTCATCTTACTATTACGGATAATGTGGTTATTACAGGTGGAACAGAAGTCACGAAATCGATTCGTGATCCGGGAATTTATTCTTCGGGCGTGGGTGGTTTGGTGACAAATAGAGAGCGGCGGAAAAATACGGCTCGTTTACATCGATTAGATCATCTCGTAGAGCGTGTTAAAACATTAGAGCGGGCACTGTCAGAATTAACAGAGAGAAAAACAACATGAAAAGTGTGATGGATATTCATGAGATATTGAAATATTTACCGCATCGCCCTCCCTTTCTTTTGATTGATCGTATTATTGATATTAAAGAAGGTGAATCGATTGTTGCTATCAAAAATGTGACGATGAATGAACCTTTTTTTGTGGGGCATTTTCCTCATTTACCGGTCATGCCAGGGGTTTTAATTCTGGAAGCATTGGCACAAGCAGCGGGTGTTCTTGCGTATAAATCAACGAATACGTTTCCAAGTGACGGCGCTTTATATTTATTTGCCGGCATTGATAATGCACGTTTTCGCCGTGTGGTTGAACCAGGTGACCAACTTCGTTTAGAAGTGAAATTATTGAAAGCCAAAAGAGAAATTTGGAAATTGGAAGGCACTGCATACGTGGGTGATGAAGTGGCTTGTTCTGCTGAACTATTAAGTGCGCGAAGGGGCTGACTTGTGATACATCCTACTGCAATCATTGATCCAACTGCACGCATTGCCTCTAACGTAGAAATAGGTCCTTGGAGCATCATTGGTGCTGATGTTCACATTGATGAAGGCACTTCAATAGGGCCTCATGTCGTTATTAAAGGCCCTGCCCGCATTGGTAAAGACAATAAAATTTTTCAATTTGCATCATTGGGCGAAGATCCGCAAGATAAAAAATTCAAAGGTGAACAAACGACACTTGAAATAGGTGACCGTAACATTATCCGCGAATTTTGTACTTTCAATCGCGGTACTGCGCAAGATAAAGCGGCGACACGTATAGGTCATGATAATTTATTTATGGCTTACGTGCATATTGCGCATGATTGTACGGTGGGGGACCATAATGTTTTTGCGAATAACGCCTCACTCGCTGGGCATGTGACGGTGGGAGATCATGTCGGCATGGGCGGTTTTTCTGGCGCCTTTCAATTTTGCCGTGTTGGGTCGCATAGTTTTGCATCCATGGGTTCTATGATCGACAAAGATGTCCCGCCTTTCGTGAAAGTATCGGGCTATTATGCGAAGCCGTTTGGTTTAAATATTATTGGCATGCAGCGCCGCGGTTTTGAAGGCGATACTATTCTTTATTTGCGCCGCGCTTATAAAATCATTTACCGTAAAGGACTTACCATTAAGCAAGCGCTTGAACATTTAGAAGAGATGCTATTAGCATGCCCTGAAGTACAGATGTTTATTGATTTTATTAAATCATCTGAACGGGGAATTATTCGTTAATTATGTTTGGAATTCTTGCAGGCGAACATTCAGGCGATTTATTAGGCGCTGGTTTGATGAAAGCGCTCCATCAACACGTACCTTCTGCTCAATTTACAGGTATTGGCGGCCCAAACATGATTGCAGCGGGCTGCAAGAGCCTTCACGACATGGAAAATTTATCAGTCACAGGATTAATTGAGCCGCTTAAACGATTACCGAAACTCTTTAGCATTCGCCGTCATCTTTATCACTATTTTACAGAAAATCGCCCGGACGTTTTTATTGGTATTGATTCACCCGATTTTAATTTAGGGTTGGAGTTAAAATTACGCCAGCAAAAAATTTCTGTTATTCATTATGTGAGCCCATCGGTTTGGGCATGGCGGCAAAAACGGATTTATAAAATTGCCAAAGCGACTGATTTAGTATTAACTCTTTTTCCGTTTGAAACTGATTTTTATCAAAAACACAATGTGCCGGCAAAATTTGTGGGACATCCGCTTGCAGATGTTATTCCATTACAAGTTGATAAAATAGCGGCGAGAAAAAAATTGCAACTTGATATTGATGCAACTTACATTGCATTATTACCCGGCAGCCGTCAGAATGAAATCAAATATCTCGCTGAAATTTTTATTTTGGCAGCCAAATGTCTTTGGCAGGAACGCCAAGACATTAAATTCATTACATCAGCTGTGAATCAAGACCGTGCAAAAGAATTTCGTGCTTATTGCACGCAATTAGCGCCAGAGTTGCCGGTCACTTTTTTTGAGGGGGCATCGCATGATGTGATGGCGGCTGCTGATATTATTTTACTTGCTTCAGGAACTGCGACGTTGGAAGCGATGTTATTTAAGCGTCCGATGGTAGTTGCGTATCGATTTTCAAATTTAACTTATCAAATTGCCCGTCATTTTGTGAATTTAAAATTTATGGCTTTACCTAACTTATTAGCGGATGAACTTTTAGTGCCGGAATTTTTGCAAGATAAAGCGAATCCCGATACGCTTTATCAAGCGCTAATGGATTATCTCGATCATCCGGAAAAAATAAAAGTTCTCGAAAAAAGATTTTTACAGATTCATGAAACGTTGCGCTGCGACGCGAATGCCAAAGCAGCGCAAGCAGTAATTGAGTTAGCGGGTTCTCTTCTTTAAAAGGGGAGGTTCTTCTACCGTTAAATATTGCATGTCAGATATTAATCCCATCACTATTAGATCGTCTTTAGAAAAAGAAATATTTTTTTCAGGGTTTTTCGTACAGAACATCCTTGGATGCGATGAAATTAAATAGGTTTTTTTAATGGTTTGATATTTTTCTTTTGTCTGTCGTTCCTCTTCAGTATTTAGTTTTTTGTCTAATTGTGAAAAACGATCTTTTAAATCTTTAATAACTGCTTGGTCTATTCCATAACGACACTTATTTTTTATATAAAATAGCATATTATTTAGTTTTTCAGAAAAGTATTTAGCCGTTTCTTTATCAGTATAGAAATCGTAGTCACATATTGTTTTTGAAAACCAGTGATGGTTTTTTCTTATATGACCACATAAGTCAATATATTTTTCTAAAATTTTTTCTAGATTTTTCTCATCTTTTTTCTGGTTATTTAAAGAACGGGTAATTAAATATTTTTTAGTATCTAAGTCCCTAATTTTTTTAAGAAGTTCTAGCTGAGTCATTTCATTCTTATGTTCTTTAGAGTCAACAATCAACATAATAATGTATGAAGCCATAGCTTTTACTAAGGCGTTTTTGATACTATTTTTGTTTTCTTCATAATTTGGGATCGATCTAAATTGGTAAGCTTTTACAATACGATCATCTAGGTTGCCTTTTTCATCGAGCACTTCAGCACACGCATGCATAAGAACAATGTTAAAGAAAGCTTGTGTTTTTTTGTTATTTTCCTCATCCAATTTATAGCCAATGGGGGTGCTATCTTCTCCCAGAGATTGATTCACTATATTGCGTAATAATTCATTATAACTTCGAATTAAAATAGACAACGCACCTGGATCAATGGATATATTTTCTTTTACGAATGTATTAGCATATCGATCGTCCAGCAATAGAGCGGTGGTTTCCTTGTTAGTGTAATCTAACAAAGGATTTTCTTTGTTTTCGCCAGAAGAACGCTTCTTCTGCTGTTCCAAAAGAAATTGAATAAGTCGCACAAAAATATCCTCGTTTCGTTTATTTAATAATAGTTATATGCGTGTTTAATCTTATATTTTTTAGTATTTAGTATATTGTTTTGATAGTATTGCAAAAATAACCCTATATTGTACATTTTGCTCATAAAAAAGTCAATACTGTTATTCGCGTTATTAGCTAACGATGCAATTGGATAGCTGGTTTATCAGGCAGCAGGATTTCGGATGTAAATTGCCGCATCTTAGCTATCGCTTTAATAATCTCTGCGTAATGTTTTTCGGAGGCTGTTTCTTTAAAAAAAGCAGGCGATTTTTCATTTTTTTTGAGGAGCAGGGTATTGATTTGATGCTCCATTGCGTCAAGATCATCGTAGATTTGATTACAATCAAATTGAGGAGTGCCTAACTTCTTACATTCGGCAGCTAACCCGCCTAAGGTATCGTGTAATTTGCTCAGCGTTAATTTTGCCTGGGCTGTATTATTTTGAGTGGAATTTAATTTTTGGAGTTTTAAAATTTCTTCTCCTATAGGGAATATCATTTTTTCTACAAAATAATCCGACACAGATTTGCTTTGATAAAAGGTATTATCATTAATGGCGGCAAGAAAAAAAGGATTTTCTTTTTTTAAAATGGTATTGAGCTTGGTATATTTTTGTATTCTGCCTTCTAAAGTTTTTTTTATTTCTTCGTCGAAAAACCCAATATTCATGGACATGATAAGAGCCACTTGGGGTGATTTATCCCTCATTTTTTTCGTTGGAAGAGTGTGCATGAGAATAAGTTGAGCCATTCCTCTAACCAGCTGATTTCTAATACGATCATTGTTTAGTTCTTCCAATGCTCTATTTTTTCTGTACATTTTCACATGCTCAAGCACGGGTTGTAAGGCGCTTTCGAGATTAGGATGGAGATTACCTTTTTCATCTAATATTTCATTGCACGCATGCATACACATTCTTGCAATCAATAGGTTAAGGGAGGGTTTGTATTTTTCTATGGCCGCAGTTATTTTTTGATGTTGAATCTCTTCGGTAAGAACAATCTTTTCTTTTTTTAATTCTTCTACCACGGACTGGATAATTTCTTTGCATAAATCCGTGTGTTGTTTTGTTAGATTATCGATAGCAGGAAGGCGGAATGGGACAGCGTTTTGTGTTTCTTTTTCAAAATGTGTGCTCACGATCCTATCTATACTAGGAGTAGGGTCTTTGTTAACACGCTTTTCTAAGCCTGCTAGAAATTTTTTTTTCTTTTTATTTGTTGGTGAAAGATATTCGATTAATGTTAGCACTTTCATCTCCTCTAGATTTTTTTTTCTTGCATTTAGGTGCTTCTCCCTACTAGTATAACGCAGGGAGAAAAAACAATTTTTTTGTACAAACAATTAGTTATAAAAAATGACCTTAAGGATTGAGTCAATAATGGCAATAGGAAAAGTCACTTACCGAATGGCTGGAGTTGATGAAGCAGGGCGCGGTCCATTGGCAGGTCCTGTAGTTGCTGCAGCCGTCATATTAGATCCCCTAAAACCCATCAAAGGATTGGCAGACTCAAAACAATTGACGCAAAAACAACGGGAAAAATTGTTTATAGAAATTATGGGGAATGCTTTTGCGGTAGGCGTCGGTCGTGCAGAAGTTGAAGAAATCGATCGTATTAACATTTTGCAAGCGACCATGCTTGCTATGCAACGTGCTGTGGCTGCGTTAAACGTCATGCCTGATCTTGCTTTGATTGATGGGAATCGCGCGCCTCTTTTACCCTGTAAAGCAAAAACAATCATTCAAGGCGATCAAGTCGAACCTGCGATTAGTGCAGCATCCATTATTGCTAAAGTGACGCGTGATCGTGAAATGGTAGAGCTTGATAAATTATTTCCGCAGTATGGTTTTTCGCAGCATAAAGGATATGGAACCGTAGAACATTTACATGCATTAAAAAAGCTGGGCCCTTGTCTGATCCATCGCCGCTCTTATGCACCGGTGGCGGAACAACTGATTATTTTTTCTGACGAAGATGCTTCTGCATTTTCTTGATTAATAAATTGCGTTTCAAGGAGGATAAATAATCGATATACAGTTTACCATCCAAATGATCTATTTCATGCTGGAGACAATGGCCAAGCAACCCGCTGCCTTCTAAATCAAAAAATTTGCCTGTCACATCTTGTGCCCGCACAATTACTTTTGTGGCGCGCGGTACTTTATCATAGGTATTAGGAACAGATAAACAACCGGCCTCCATCATTTCTTCTCCTTCTTTTTTTATAATTTCCGGATTGATGATACAAAAAGGCTGGGTACGATCCTCTGAAACATCAATGACTGCAATGCGTTTTGATATAGCGACTTGCGGCGCTGCAAGACCGACACCATTGGCGTGATACATGGTCTCATACATATCTTCAATCAGTTTTTTTAATGCTTTATCAAATTCAGTCACGGGCGATGCTATTTTGTGTAAGGCCGGATGAGGATGATAAACGATGGGTAAAAGTGCCATAATGCTACTCTATGTTCCTAAATGGTGCTTATTCTATCGGTAATGTTTTTAATAAACAACTTCGACATTTTGCTCAGAAAGTAAATTTTTTAAGGTATGTAATAAGGCATCACTCGGACGTACCTGCCAATTTTCCCCTAAATGTAGGTTGGCTTTTGCACTTTCTCGCATATAGTCAATCATAATGCGGCAGCGGCCTCCGCGATATTTTTCAAATAAATCGGCAAGGGTTGATAGTATGTCTATCTTCTCGGGAGATAATTGAATTTTTACGCATTTTGCATAACGTTCCCGTGCTTGTTCAATAGATAAAATTTCCCGGCAGAGTGCGCGATGGTTGCCGCTAAATTCATCTAAACTGATTTCGCCTTCAACCACAATTAATTTATCTTTAGTAAGAAATTCTCGGTATTTCTGATAATTGTCGGCAAAACATAATACATCGATTTGTGCTGTTGCATCATCAACAGTTGCAACGGCCATACGATCACCGCGTTTAGTTTGAATTAAACGAACGTGCGCGATAATGCCAGCCAGTATAATATTTTTATTTTTTGCCGGACGTAATTCAGTAATGCGGCCTGTTGTAAAATGGCTTAATTCGTTCAGATAACGGTGAATGGGGTGCCCCGAAAGATAAAGTCCCAAGGTTTCTTTTTCGCCTTGCAAACGTTCTTGTTCGCTGAAATGAGGAACATTTTTATAGGCAATTTCTGACGTGTTTGTCGGCGCAACACCTAGTAAATCATGCTGCCCCAAACTTTCATCCCGTAATGTTTGTTCTGCTTGGTGAAGCGCTTGGTCCAAGCTTGCCATCACACTTGCCCGATGCGGGCCAATTTTATCAAAAGCGCCTGCTTTAACGAGCGCGTCTAACACGCGCCGATTGATTTTTCGATTATCAACACGTTTGCAAAAATCAAATAAATCTTTAAATTCGCCATTTTGTTTACGGATCTCAATGATAGTTTCAATCGCTGCAAATCCAGCACCCTTAATTGCACCCAAACCATAGGCAATCGTTTTTTTATCGATGACTTTAAATGCGTAATTACTTTGATTAATATCTGGAGCAAGAATCGTTAATTTTAACGCAACACATTCTTCAATGAATGCGACTACTTTATCGGTGTGGTCCATATCAGAAGATAATACGGCAGCCATGTAAGCTGCCGGATAATGTGCTTTTAACCACGCGGTTTGATAGGCAATTAATGCGTAAGAGGCAGAATGTGATTTGTTAAAACCATATCCCGCAAATTTTTCCATTAAATCGAAAATGTACATGGAAAGGTCAAGATTCACGCCATGTTCTACAGCACCTTTGCAAAAAATTTCGCGTTGAATGGCCATTTCTTCAGGTTTTTTCTTACCCATTGCGCGGCGTAAAATATCAGCAGCGCCCAACGAATAGCCTGCTAATACTTGAGCAATTTGCATCACTTGTTCTTGATACACAATGACACCGTAAGTCGGGCGCAAAATAGGTTCTAATTTGGGATGTAAGTAACTGACTTTAGCGCGTCCGTGCTTCCTATTCATAAAATCATCTACCATGCCGGATTGCAAAGGCCCTGGACGAAAGAGTGCAACGAGCGCCACAATATCTTCAAAGCAATCAGGCTGCAAACGTTTAATTAAATCTTTCATGCCGCGTGATTCAAGCTGGAATACGGCTGTCGTTTTGCAAGCGCTTAACAATTTAAATGTTTCTTCATCGTGTATGGGAATTAAATGAATATTCAATGGATCATCACTTTGTTCTGCTTGTTGGATATTTTTAATTGCCCGATCAATAATGGTCAGTGTACGTAAACCCAAAAAATCGAATTTAACGAGACCGATTGCTTCAACATCATCTTTGTCAAATTGAGTCACAAGATGCTCTGCTTCACCGGCTTCGCAATAAAGCGGTGTGAATCGAGTTAATTTTTCAGGTGCGATGACAACACCGCCCGCATGTTTACCTACATTACGTGTAATGCCTTCTAATTTTAAAGCAAGATCAATCAGGGTACGTACTTCATCTTCTTGTTGATAACGATGACGCAGCAATTCTTCTTGTTCGAGTGCTTTATCAAGTGTCATGCCAACTTCAAAGGGAATGAGTTTTGCGAGTTTATCCACTTGGCCATACGGCATGCCAAGTACACGTCCGACATCACGAACGACTGCGCGCGCTGCCATGGTGCCGTAAGTAATAATTTGCGATACACTGTCCCGCCCATGTGTTTGCATCACATATTCAATCACACGATCACGTCCTTCCATGCAAAAATCAATATCAAAATCCGGCATGGAAACCCGTTCTGGATTAAGAAAACGCTCAAACAGTAATTCATGAAGCAGGGGATCAAGATCAGTGATATTTAAAGCATACGCAACCAGTGAGCCAGGCCCTGAACCGCGCCCAGGACCTACAGGCACACCATTATTACGCGCCCAACGAGTAAAATCGGCAACAATTAAAAAATAACCTGCAAACCCCATTTTATTAATGACATCTAATTCTGTTTGTAATCTTTTATCATAAGCAAGGCGTTTCAATTCAAATTGCGGCGCGTTCGTGTCAAATGAAACCCGTAAACGTTCTTCCAGTCCTTGTTTTGCAACATCGGTTAAATAAGTTTCTGTTGTGAACCCATCGGGCACGGGATAACGCGGTAAATAATTTTTATCAAACAGCAGCGTGACATTACAGCGTTTGGCAATTTGCACAGTATTTTGTAACGCTTCTGGAATATCTGCAAATAGTGCAGTCATTTCATTTTGCGAACGAAAATATTGTTGATCAGTGTACTGTTTAGGACGGCGTGGATCAGTCAGTATGAAACCATTATGAATACACACACGTGCTTCATGCGCTTCAAAATCATCTTGCTTAAGAAAGCGAACATCGTTGGTTGCAACAACAGGGATGCTATGTTTTTCTGCTAAGACAAGTGCTGCTTGAATATAAGTTTCTTCGTGCGGTTTTCCGGTGCGTCGTAATTCAAGATAATAGCGATTTTTAAAATGCGTCGCCCAGTCTGTGATAAGTTGTGCGGCATGTTTATTATTTTCCATGAGCAGTGCTTGTCCCACATCACCTTCTTCAGCACCCGATAATACAATTAATCCTAATGAAAATTCATAAAGCCATGTGTGTTTAATTATTGCTTTGTCATGTGCCTGGCCTTCTAAAAAACTTTTTGAAATTAATTCGAGTAAATTTTTGTAGCCTTGATCGTTTTGACAAAATAAAGTTAAGCGAAAAGGTTTTTCGGGTTCTTTTTCATTTTCTAACCAAATATCGGCACCGATAATGGGTTTGATTCCCGCAAGCATCGCGGCTTTATAAAATTTAATCACAGCAAATAAATTACTTTGATCGGTAATTGCAACGGCCGGCATATGATGAGCAGATGCTTTATCAATCAAGTTGTCAATTTTAACTAAGCCATCACTTAACGAGAATTCTGTATGGATGCGTAAGTGGATAAATGTAGGGGCCATGGATTCCCTTTCTGGATCAAACTAAAGTATGCCCCTAAGCGTAATGGCTATTTTGAGTTGACGCAAGATTTACTCTTTAGATCTTAATCGCTTTTTTAAGCCCAAAATTGTATAATTTGACCACTGGGAGAATGAATGGCATGAATTTGAATTTTCTTGATTTTGAGCAGCCGATCGCTGAACTTGAAGCAAAAATCCAAGAATTACGCATGGTCGGCAAAGATAGTGATATTAATATCAATGATGAAATTGCGCGGTTAGAAGCAAAAAGCAAGCAATTGACTAAAGATGTTTTTTCTCGTCTTTCCATATGGCAAATGACACAGCTTGCCCGGCATCCCTTGCGGCCGCACACGTTGGACTATATCGAACGTATTTTTACGGATTTTGATGAATTGCACGGCGATCGAACCTTATCCAAAGGCCCATCGATTGTCTGTGGTCTCGCCCGTTTTTTGGGGGAGCCTGTGGTTGTCATTGGCCATGAAAAGGGACGCAAGACCCAAGAAAAAATTGAACGTAATTTCGGCATGCCAAACCCTGAAGATTATCGTAAGGCATTACGTTTCATGCGGATGGCGGAAAAATTCAAACTACCGATTTTGACATTTATTGATACACCCGGCGCCTATCCTGGAATTGGTGCAGAAGAACGCAACCAAAGTGAAGCCATTGCCCGCAATTTGTTAGTCTTGTCCCGTTTAAAAACGCCTGTTATTTGTACCGTCATCGGTGAAGGCGGATCAGGGGGTGCATTGGCCATTGGTGTCGGTGACCGCGTCTTAATGCTGCAATATTCTATTTATTCGGTGATATCGCCCGAAGGTTGCGCTTCTATTTTATGGAAAAGTGCTGAGAAAGCACCGCAAGCAGCAGAAGCGATGGGTGTGACTGCTGAAAAAAATTTGCAATTAGGTCTGATTGATCAAGTCGTGCCTGAACCTTTGGGCGGTGCACATCGTGATTATGATGCAATGGCTGCTATTTTAACGGAAGCACTGACAGAAAGATTAATGGAACTCAAAAAATATTCTATTCCTGAATTGTTAGATGCACGTTATAAGCGATTGATGTCACATGGACTTACTGGTTAACACCGTTCAAAAATTTATTGCTGCTTGTGGCTCGCGCACCACGTATTGGATTGCTTACAGCGGTGGTTTAGATTCTCATGTGTTATTACATTTATTTGCAGCTTCACGTTTACTTCATCCCATTCAATTACGCGCTGTTTATATCAACCATGGTGTTTCTCCTCATGCAGAACAATGGGCTTTACATTGTGCGGATATTTGCAAAAATTTAAATATTGATTTTACAAAATATCATATTGTAAACAAAAATATTTCTTCGAGTCCTGAAGATAGTCTTCGTCAATTGCGTTATGAACAATTTACTCAATTACTTGCACCTAAGGACATATTGTTGACCGCGCATCATCAAGAAGATCAAGCAGAAACAGTATTGTTACAATTATTACGCGGCGCAGGTCCAAAAGGGTTGGCGGCAATGCCATCACTTAAAACATTAGGAAATGGATTACACGGCAGGCCTTTACTTTCGTTGACGCGCGCTGATTTAAGACAATATGCGATACATCATGAATTATGCTGGATAGAAGATGAATCTAATACCAACACCAATTACACGCGTAATTTTTTGCGGCACGAAGTGTTGCCCATTTTAACAAAGCGCTGGCCGAGAGTAGCCAAAACACTGGCGCGAGTTGCTGATAATTGCGCGCAAAGTCAACAAGTTCTTGATAGCGTGATTCAACCTGATTTGGCTTTAATTCAAGGCAAAAAGCCGCATACTTTATCAATTAAAAAATTACAGCAATTTGATTTGAATAAACAAATTCATTTGCTGCGTGCGTGGCTTTTGCAATGTAATTTTTCATTACCTTCAGCAAAGAAAATGCAGCAATTGGTAAAAGATGTGTTAGAAGCACGCTGCGATAAAATGCCTTATCTTGCATGGCGCGATGTTGAAATCAGGCGTTATCGAGACGATTTATTTTGTTTGCCGGTTTCAGCAAAAAGAAATTCACACCAAAAAATGATTTGGAATTTATCAGAATCGTTATCTTTACAAAATGGGATGTTATTACAAGCAAAATCTATTAAAGGGTCAGGATTGCGCGCGGATATTTCAGAAGTTACCTTGCATTTTCGTATTGGGGGAGAAACTATTCAGTTACCAGGACGCACGCATCATCACGATTTAAAAAAATTATTTCAAACCTGGGGAGTGCCTCCTTGGCAGCGCGATCAAATTCCTTTGGCCTACGTCAATGATCAATTGGCTGCTGTTGTCGGTTTTTGCGTGGCGGATCAGTTTGTGGCGCGGGGTGATGAATGCGGATGGTCATTGTCAACAGACCCTAAAACAATCACATAGTAAAAAGTGTGTATTTGAATC
>AMFJ01033760.1_pt1 | contig 30298 bp, 26 predicted proteins | sample 427208 | NCBI WGS metagenome assembly AMFJ01 (sample SAMN02954298, study PRJNA114691) | groundwater metagenome | biome: aquatic; feature: subsurface aquifer; material: sediment; isolation source: subsurface aquifer sediment | place: USA: Rifle, CO | collected 2008-08 | reverse complement strand
ACCTGTAGCTTTCTTTTCTCTGGAAATGTCTTCTCTCCAGCTTGTGAAAAGGCTTATGATAAGCGAAACCGGCCTCTCTTCCGATAAAATAAAGGGAGGGAAAAAACTGGAGGAGTATGAATGGACGCAAATCAACACAAGACTTGCTCAGCTTATTAAGGCTCCACTGTATATAGACGATACTCCCTCTTTGTCGATTTATGAATTCCGCTCAAAGGCCCGCAGGCTTGTTTCTAACGCAGGCGTTAAAGCAATTGTAATTGACTATCTTCAGCTTATGAGCGGCCCTCCGGAATTGAGAGGAATGCGTGAACAGGAGGTATCTTCAATTTCAAGATCACTAAAAGCTATTGCCAAAGAACTTAATATACCAATAATAGCTCTTTCCCAGCTTAGTCGTGCAGTTGAGACCAGGGGCGGATCAAAGCGCCCTCAGCTGAGCGACCTCCGGGAATCCGGTGCAATTGAGCAGGATGCCGATATTGTAATCTTTATTCACAGGCAGGATTACTATGGTTTAACAGAAGACCCGGCTATGACAGGAGTATCCGATATTATTGTTGCAAAACACCGTAATGGTGCCGTGTGCGATGTCCAGATGAGGTTCCGCAGTTCCGAAGTGAGGTTTGTAGACATGACCGATCCTGACCTTTCCGGCGGAAACCATACCGGAACAGTTCAGACTTTTGGCTCCAAGCTTAACAACATCGAGTTTAAACCAAATACCGACTTTGAATTCTAACAGAAAAAAATGAAACTCAGATTATCTGCTATACTTGGACTTCTACTGATTTCATTTTTCTCATATTCACAGGAGAAAAATTGTCTTTCAACAAGAGAAATAGCCGAAAAAGACCTCTCTTTTAGCGATGGAGAATCGCTCAAATATGTGATTACGTACAAATGGGGTTCGGTTATGACCGATGTGGGAGAGGGTGTTACCACACTCAAACGAATCGGAAGCGGAGCAACTCCTGCTTATTTTCATGCTTCAGTAACCGGCAAGACATACAAGTTTTATGATTTGTTCTTTAAAGTGAGGGACCTGTATGAATCGAAATTCTACGCCTCAAATGTTAGCCCTTTTTACTTTCACCGAAACGTAGAAGAGGGAAAGTACAGGATGAAAAACACATACAGTTTTTCATCCGACAATGTTATTAAAGCAAAGGTTCAAAAGAATGACGAACCTGTTAGGGATACAATTTTAAAAGGGAATAACTGTACTTTTGACATTATAACACTCTTCTATTTTGCCAGAAATCTTGATTTTTCAAACATACACCCAGGGATAAAAAATCCCGTAACCTTTACTATAGACGGCGAGCTGTATACTATTTATTACCGTTTTATAGGGAGAGAGGTTAAGAAAATTGCAGCAGTTGGAACTTTCCGTACAATGAAATTTGCGGCAATGCTCGTTGCCGGCAAAGTCTTCAGGGGAGACAAGGAGATGACGATTTGGATAACCGACGACTCAAACAAAATACCATTGACTTTTGAAATGGAACTTATCATTGGAACTGTTTATGGTAGACTCACAAAATTTGAAAATTTAAAATTCCCACTAACCAGCAAATTCAAATAGATGAAAGATTTAAACGATATTATTGAACATCCTGGAGTTATTCAGGATATCGGGATAGATTATATAACCGTAGAGATTTTGAATCAATCGGCCTGCTCGGCATGTCATTCAAAATCGATGTGTTCAATGAGTGAGATAGAAGCCAAAATCGTTGAGGTCGAAAACAGAGGCTATGAAACATTTGAAAAAGGAGAAGCTGTAAATGTTTTGCTTAAAAAAAGCTTGGGATTCAAGGCTCTGTATATTTCTTATCTTATTCCGCTTCTGATATTAATGCTAATATTATTATCTTTGTCTTCGTTAGGAATTGGGGAATTGACTATCGGACTCTCTGTAATTGTATCCCTTGCAGTTTATTATTCAGGGGTATACGTGTTCAGGAACAGGTTCAAAAGAGAGTTTGTTTTTACAATTGAAAAATTGAATGAATAATGATAACTACAATTATTTTTACAATTGTGTGTCTGAGTCTTCTCGGACTTGGACTAGCATTGATATTGTATTTTACTGCACAAAAATTTAAAGTGGAAGAGGATCCCAGAATTGACGATGTTGAGGCAATTCTACCCGGAGCAAATTGCGGAGGCTGTGGCTTTGCAGGCTGCAGAGCATTTGCCGAAGGTTGTGTAAAAGCAGAGACTCTGGACAATATGTATTGTCCTGTTGGAGGGAACGTTGTAATGAAGAGTGTTGCAGGCTATCTTGGCAGTGAAATGACAGAAAAGGCATCTCAAACTGCTGTAGTAAGATGCAACGGAAATTGCGACAGCCGGCCGAAAATCAACAATTATGACGGATATGCATCATGTGCAGTTATGGCATCGCTGTATGCCGGTGATACAGGATGCAAATATGGATGTCTGGGTCAGGGAGACTGCGAACTTTCGTGCAAGTTTGACGCACTTAAGATGGATCCTAGAACAGGACTGCCGGAGATAGACGCCAATAAATGTACTTCTTGCGGTGCTTGCGTAAAAGTTTGTCCTAAAATGATAATCGAATTGAGAAACAAAGGTCCCAAAGGGAAGCGAATCTTTGTTTCCTGCATAAATAAAGATAAGGGAGGAATTGCAAAGAAGGCTTGTTCCGTTGCATGCATAGGATGTACAAAATGCCAGAAAGTATGCGCATATGATGCAATAACTATATCGTCAAATCTTGCCTATATTGATTACAATAAATGCAAACTCTGCCGAAAGTGTGTTGTTGAGTGCCCGACAAATGCAATATGGGAGGTTAATTTCCCTGTGAGGGTACCTAAGAAAGAGGTGGCAGCAGCAGAAGAACATTAATAGCGATAAACTATGAGTAAAACATTCTCAATTGGGGGCATTCACCCCAGCGATAACAAGATTTCTTTAAATTCCGCTATTGAAAACTTCCCTTTGATGGAGGTTGCATACATTTCACTTTCACAACATCTGGGTGCTCCGGCCGAACCTGTGATTGCAAAGGGAGATATTGTTAAAACCGGGCAGTTGATAGCAAAGGCAAACGGATTTATTTCGGCCAATATCCATTCTTCTGTTTCCGGTAGTGTTGTTTCAATCGAGCAATTCCCCGATTTGGCAGGGAATCTGGTTCAGCATATAGTGATTAAGGTAGAAGGAGATGATTGGGTCGAAAACATAGACCGCTCTCCCGAAATAGTTAGAGAGATTAAGATGAGCGGGGCGGAAATAATTGCAAAAATTGCAGAGTGCGGGGTAGTTGGCCTCGGAGGGGCTGCATTTCCAACTCATATAAAATTATCTCCGCCTCCGGGGAAAAAGGCCGAATACATAATCATAAATGGTGCAGAGTGCGAACCCTATCTTACTTCGGACTACAGGATAATGCTGGAAAAAACCGAACAAATACTCATTGGGACAATGATTATGATGAAAGCTCTCAATGTTAAAAAGGGTTTTATAGGAGTTGAGAACAACAAGCCAAAAGCGATTAAGAAATTGAAGGAACTCTGCTCAAAGAGTTACCGTGGTTTAAAAGTTGTTCCATTGATGAAAAAATACCCTCAGGGTGGAGAGAAACAACTTATAGAAGCAGTTTTAAAAAGGGAGGTTCCTTCAATGGGACTGCCTATTGATACAGGAGTTGTGGTTCAGAATGTAGGGACTGCGCTTGCCGTTTACGAAGCTGTTCAAAAAAACAAACCATTGTTTGAAGGTATTGTCACTGTTACCGGAAAATGTATGACAGAACAGAGAAATTTCCGCATGAGAGTGGGAACCACTTTTGAGTCTGTGATTTTTGCAGTTGGAGGATTTCCGAAAGACGCCGAAAAACTTATTAGCGGTGGGCCAATGATGGGTAAAGCAGTTTCCAGGATTGAGGCTTCAATGGTTAAAAGTACATCTTCACTGCTACTGCTCACCGAAAGTGAGACCAAAAGGGGAGAAGAGGGAAACTGCATCCGTTGTGCCAAATGTGTTGAAGCATGCCCGATGGGACTCGAACCGTTTCTTTTAAACAGGCTTTCCCGTTCCGGCAGAGTGGAAGATCTTGAGGCAAATCTTGTATACGATTGTATAGAATGCGGCAGTTGTATGTACTCTTGCCCGGCTAATATCCCTTTACTGGATACAATTCGCCTTTCGAAGGCCCAGGTATTGAAGATTTTAAGAAACAGACCTAAGAAGTAATCAGAAAATCAGATATGAAAAAACTCATCGTTTCACCCGCTCCACATTTGCACGGAGAGAAGACAACCAGAAACCTGATGCGGGATGTTGTAATTGCATTATCGCCCTCACTGCTGGTTTCGGTATATTACTTCGGGTTTTCGGCGGTTAAGCTGGCGCTCGTAGGTGCGGTTACCGCAGTATTGGTAGAATTTGTTATTCAAAGGTATATAATCAAGGGCAAGATTACTATAAATGATTATTCAGCAGCTCTCACAGGTTTGCTGCTTGCACTGAACCTTCCCCCTAATTCCCCCTGGTGGATTGTTTTCATAGGCTCAGTTGTGGCAATAGGAATTGCAAAGATGACTTTTGGAGGAATAGGCCAGAATCTTTTCAACCCTGCTCTTGTAGGCCGGGTTTTCCTTTTGGTCTCATTTCCGGCAATAATGACAGACTGGACCATTCCAACTTCATGGTTCCGCGAAGGGATAGATGCAAACACGGGGGCAACAGCTCTCTCGATAGTCAAGGAAGGTCTTGCCAAAGGAATACCTATGGATCAGATTTTTTCTGAGAATAACTTTTCATACACCCAAATGCTGTTTAGCAAAATAGGAGGTTCTGTGGGAGAGGTTTCGGCCCTTGCTTTGATTCTCGGGTTTGTCTACCTGCTCATAAGAAAAGTAATAAAACCTTATATTCCCGTTTCAATAATTGCAACTGTAATGGTCTTCTCCGGGATTTTCTGGCTTATAGATCCGGGTCACTACACCGATCCTCTCTTCAATGTTCTCACCGGAGGTATTCTCATTGGTTCAATATTCATGGCTACAGATTATGTAACATCTCCAATGAGTAAAAAAGGGATGATATTTTTTGGAATAGGCATTGGTTTAATTACGATGTTGATCAGGAACTGGGGAGCATATCCCGAAGGAATATCTTTTGCAATCCTAATTATGAATGCTTGCGTGCCTCTTATAAACAATTATTTTAAACCAAAGAGATTCGGAAGGGAGGTGAATAATGGCTAAAGTATCATCACTAAAAAACATGGTATTGACCCTGTTTTCAATCACATTTGTTGCATCGGCATTGTTGGCGGGAGTTTATGCAATAACCAAAGATCCTATTGATGCTGCACAAATTGCAAAAACAAACAATGCAATTTCCAATGTTGTTCCAAAGTTTGATAATGATCCAAGCGCCGATATGTTCGTTAAGGAAATAGACGGTAAATCATTTAAGGTCTATCCGGCAAAATTGGCTGGAGCTTTTGTTGGATGTGCCATTGAAACATTTTCTACAGGAGGATTTGGTGGAAGAATTGTACTGATGGTAGGCTTTAATGCCGATGGGACAATTAATAATACTGCTGTTCTCTCCCATACTGAAACACCGGGTCTTGGAGACAAAATGGTTGAAGGGAAGAGCAATTTCAGCGTTCAGTTTAAAGGGAAAAATCCGGCAGATTTTAAACTAATTGTTAAGAAAGACGGAGGAGATGTAGATGCAATAACAGCTTCCACAATTTCATCAAGAGCTTTCTGCGATGCCGTAACAAAGTCTTACGATGTGTATCTGCTTTGTAAAAAGGATATGGAAGAAAAGGAGGTAACCAATGAGTAAATTAGGTTTGATAACAAAGGGTATTTTTAAAGAAAACCCAATATTTGTTCTTGTCCTTGGAATGTGTCCCACACTTGGAACAACAACATCTGCAATGAACGGACTGGGAATGGGTCTTGCAACATTGTTTGTTTTAACAATGTCCAATATTGTAGTATCTGCTATTTCGGGGTTTATTCCTTCCAAGGTGAGGATTCCCTCCTTTATTGTGATTATTGCAACTTTTGTTACAGTTCTGCAATTTATTATGCAGGCTTTTACTCCCGGATTGTACGCAACACTTGGCATTTTTATTCCTCTTATTGTTGTAAACTGTATAGTATTGGGAAGAGCCGAAGCTTTTGCTTCTAAAAACAGCATAGCCGATTCTGCGCTTGATGGTATAGGAATAGGCCTGGGATTCACACTTGCACTTACAGTCCTTGGTTTTGTCCGTGAGCTGCTTGGAAGTGCATCCATTTTTGGAATTAAACTCATTGAAGGAGACGGTATTCTGGTTTTCATACTTGCTCCCGGAGCATTCATTGCATTGGGCTATCTGCTTGTCCTTTTCAACAAATTAAAAGCAAAAACAGCATAATTAAATTGTTATGGAATATATAATAATAATTATATCGGCAGTATTTGTAAACAACATAGTATTATCGCAATTCCTTGGTGTTTGTCCATTTCTTGGAGTATCCAACAAAGTGAGTACAGCAGCAGGAATGGCAGGTGCTGTAACTTTTGTGATGGCTCTTGCTACTCTTACGACATATCTTTTACAAAACTATGTTCTTGTACCCCTTGGAATAGAATTTATGCAGACTATTGTATTTATTCTGGTTATTGCAGCTCTTGTACAAATGGTTGAAATTATTCTTAAGAAAATAAGTCCTTCGCTTTATCAGGCATTGGGAATATATCTTCCTCTTATCTCAACCAACTGTGCAGTATTGGGTGTTGCAATACTTGTTGTTTCAAAAGAGTTTACATTCGGTGGCGAAGCTCATATGCTTAATCTGGCCGAATCAATTGTATTTACAGTTGCCACAGCACTTGGCTTTGGCCTTGCCCTGGTTCTCTTTGCAGGATTGCGTGAGCAAATGGAACTGTCTAACATCCCTAAACCGTTTAAGGGTACTCCTATTGCACTCATAACAGCAGGTATACTCGCTCTTGCCTTTATGGGGTTTGCCGGATTAGTTTAATTTTTACTTAAACATTGATTTATGGCTTTAAATTTACTTGAGATTGGTCAGCTTCTTAGAGCAGGAGAAACAGAGAAGGCGCACATGGAGTTGGCAGATTTTATTCAAAGAGAACCGGAGAATGCAGAAGCATGGTATCTTATGGGAAGTATTCTTAGAAGGCAGCAACTTTGGGGTGAGGCAATAAATGCTCTTAATAAAGCAAAATTTCTTAATCCGGAAGGTCCTGCAGCTCACGCTATAGACTCTATATATGAAATTCTGAGTTTTAAGAACACCGACTTAATGAACCCCTAGTCCGAAGAGACTATTATCCCATTTGACAAGTAAATGTTTTTTGTGGCAAACCCGCTCACTTCACTGCGGTTGTGGGTAACATGAATTATAGTTTGACCAGTCTTTTTAAGGGAGGCCAGTTTCCCGGCAGCCTCTTCCCTCAGCTCGTCATCAAGAGCAGAAAGTGGCTCGTCAAGTAAAAGCACCAGTGGTTCGTATGCAATTGCCCGTGCAAGAGCGACCCTCTGTTTTTCTCCTCCCGACAACCCGTCAACTTCTCTTTTTAACAGATTGTCTATTGAAAAATATTCCGACAATTCAATCACCCTCTTTTCAACTTTTTCTTTATTAATCTTTTTTAAATTGAGAGAGTAAGCAATGTTTTCAAAAACTGACATATGAGGGAAAAGCGCGTAGTCCTGAAACAACATCCCAACAGGCCTGTGACGGGCTTCTATATTTGTGTAATTTTTTGAATTAACCGTTATTGAACCGGAATTTGGAAATCTCAGACCTGCAATAAGCTCCAGTAACATCGATTTTCCGGCTCCGGAAGGACCAAATACAGCAAGGTAATCACCATTATCAATTGAGAATGATACAGGGCCAAGGCGGAAATCTCCTGTTGAATATGTTAGATTATCAACTTTTAGCATTTTCTTTTCTGATATATTCTTAAGAGAATGAATAGAATTAATGTGATTGCCACAAAAATTACAGCTACTGGTTTTGCGTATGATAAACCGAATGAATTGAACCTGTCGAATATTAGCACAGGAGTTGTCATCGGGTGATAGGCAACGATTACTACAGCTCCGAACTCACTCATCCCCCTTGCGAACATCAGCAGCAATCCGGATAAAATTGCTCTTTTTGCCAAAGGCAGGCTGATTTGTGTAAAAACTCTTAGTTTTGATGCACCAAGAGTCTCTGCTGCCTGTTCCAGCCTTACGGGAACAGCTGCAAATCCATCTTTTGCGGAATTTATGAGAAAAGGAAGGCTCACAAACGCCATAGCCATGGCAATGGCAACATTTGAACCTACAAGATTTAATCCGAATGAGGATGCTAACGAACCCAGCGCAGAATCTCTTGATATAAATCCAAGTAACGCTATCCCTGCAGCGGAATGTGGAATCATAACAGGCAAATCGATAATTGCCTCTAAAAGGCCTTTTAACGGGAACTTTTTTCTTGCAAGAATATATGAAAGGGGCAAAGCAAAGATTGAAGCAACAGCGGTTGCAAGCGCCGAGATGGCAAGTGTTCGGAAAATGCTCTCGCCCACCTCCCTGTCTTCAAGGGTAGCAAATAGCTCCGGAACTGTAACTGAAAGGAACATTCCGGCAAGAGGAGCAATTAGAAACAAAAGAATTATTCCACCCAGAAAACCGAAGAGCGAATGTGTATAATTGAAGTTGTTTCCCTTTGGCATATCTTGTTTATTAATGATTGTCCAGCCCCATTTTCATGTAAATCATATGCTCAAGCATCGGGCAAATTTCTGTCATATACTCTTTAACAGCCTTCACACTTCCCGGTAACGCAAATATTAAACTTTCACCTGCCAGGCCGGCTATACTTCTGCTTAAGAGCGCATTTGGCTTGGTTGCTCCGTATTTTTGCCTGATATTTTCCATTATCCCGGGGATCTCTTTGTCCAGTAAAGGCTTAATAACTTCAGGAGTGAAATCCTGAGGGCCAATACCTGTTCCGCCTGTTGTTATGATAATTTCAGTCCCCTCATTTATCATCTCTGTAAGAGTGGAGAGCAATCTCTCTTTGCTATCGGGCAAAAGCCTGTATACGACAGACGTCTGCCACCCTTTTTCTAAAACGTAAAGATTTATTATGCCTATAATTTCTGGACCGCTCAGGTCTTCGTAAACCCCTTCAAATGCTCTGTTACTAAGTGTTATAACTCCAATTTTTATTGCTTTTGGAACATACTCAAGAGTGTCTCCGGCTTTTAAACGACCTTCGGAAATTACTTTTGCAAAGATCCCTTCCTTTGGCATAACGCATGCCCCGCTTTCGCGAAAGATAGCACACCCGTCGCCATGGCACTTTTTGCCAATCTGAGTGACCATGAGTTCTACCTCGGAATTCTTAAATACATCCCCGGGTTTGCAACTGTTGAGTTGTAGTCCTTTTGTAGTAATGTTTTCGGCAAATTCACCGCTATTGTATGACCTGCCTGTAATTGAAGAAAATTTTTCAATGCTTTCCACTCCGAGCAGGCTAATTTGCCTGTGCCATTTTCCTGCATGAGCATCACCGGATATCCCCTCCCTTGTAAGGATTATTTTTTCTGTGGGAAGCTTGATTTCTCCCTTTTTCTCTGAGATGTTAACAGATATAATTTCAATAGATTTCATCCGGTCCACTTTTTAAATTGCCTTTTTACTCTTTTCCAGCAGTTCGATTCTGTCAATCACCATTTTTTTGTCCACTGCCTTACACATATCGTAAACAGTAAGTAAGGCTGTGCTTACGGCAGTGAGAGCTTCCATTTCAACGCCTGTTGTGCCTGTGCAGCTTACATAGCTTTCTGCCCGAACTCCGTCCGGGTCTGTAGTAAGATAAACTCCCACTTTGGTAAGTAGCAAAGGGTGGCACAGAGGAATTAGTTCCGAAGTCTTCTTTGCGGCCATGATTCCTGCTATTTCTGCGGTCGCAAGCAAATCTCCCTTTTTAAGATTATTCTCCTTAATAAGAGAAATTGTTTCAGCGGCAAGAGAGATATGACCTCTTGCTCTTGCAGATCTTTTGGATATAGGTTTCTCTCCTACATCTACCATATTTACTCTACCTCCGGCATCGGTATGACTGAGTTTTTCCATATTTTCCATAACTATCCTCCAATATTGTAAAAATTTCCGGAACTGTTGCAGCCCCCTTTTGCTGGTTTGTTTTGAACAGCCAGCTTAATTGCTGTTTCTGCGCCAAATTCTTTAATGTCAAATCCTAAATCGTTGAAAAGACATGGTTTTAATATCCCGGTTGCGGTTAATCTTAAGCGGTTGCAAATTGCGCAGTTCCCTCCGTCTCCTCCGTCAACAATTCCAAATTCTCCTTTTATCAAATCCATCATAGGGATAAATCTCACATAAAGCCCTTCTCTCTTTGCAAATCCTGCAACTGCCGTGGCATCTGCCTCGCTGCTGTTTTGCTGAACAACGCAGTTTATCTTGATTGGACTAAGCCCAACCTTTTTTGCTTCTGAAATGCCCTCGAATACCCGTTCAATATTGCCTCCCCGGGTAATATTCATATATCTCTCTTTGTCAATTGTGTCTAAACTAATATTGACTCTATGCAGGCCCGCATCCTTAAGTTCCTGTGCCATTGGGGCGAGGAGCTGGCCGTTTGTTGTTAATGACAAATCGGTTATCCCCTCGATTTTTGCAATTTCTCTTATTAGAGTAGAAATTTCTTTTCTCACCAAAGGCTCTCCACCGGTGAGCCTGACCTTTGTTATCCCAAAAGAAACTGCAATTTTTGTAAAATCTGCAATTTGTGAGTATGAGAGAATCTTATTATGGTCTAACAGTTTTATCCCCTCTTCTGGCATACAGTAAGTACACCTTAAGTTGCACCTGTCTGTTACAGATATTCTCAAATATGTAAGTTTTCTTCCGAAGTTATCATTAAGCATCTTAAATTCCTTTTAGCACTCTGGCAGCTTCCCACAATACAATGCCAATGCTCACGGATACATTTATTGAGTGTTTGGTCCCGGACTGTGGTATCTCTACAACCAAGTCGCTAATGTCTGCAATCTCCTGTGCAACTCCTTTCACTTCATTTCCGAATACAAATGCATACTTTTCATTTTTGGAGAGAACAAGTTTATTGAGCATGGTTGAGTTTTCCGTTTGCTCAACAGAAAGGATTTTATAACCTTCGTTTTTCAATTTGAGAATAGCATCCTCAGTTTTTTCGAAGTAGTGCCATTCCATACTCTCTTCGGCACCAAGTGCCGATTTATGAATTTCGGGAGTTGGCGGAACAGAACATATACCGCATAAAAAGAGGCATTGCGCACAAAATGCGTCTGCACTCCTGAACGCTGCTCCTATGTTGTGCTGGCTCCGTATGTTGTCAAGCACTATTACCACCGGAAGTTTCTTTTTTTTTCGGAACTCCTCTTTTGATAAACGACCTAATTCGCTGTTAAGTAATTTTCTGAACATAATTTATTATATTTGCAAATATAGGGATTAAACATAAATTCTAACCAATTTTAGACTATGGTTCATAAGGTAAAACTAACAGCCATCCCGCAAGGTCCTCTTAAAGTTGAAGGACGAACAACTCTGGTACTCCCCGGAGGAAGAGCAGAAGAAAAAGACAATTGCTACATTTGTCGTTGCAGCAAGTCAAAAAACCAACCTTTTTGCGACACGTCCCATACTCAGAGAAGCTATTAGTTTTTTTTAGCTTTTTTTACTTTTCGGTTTTAAACTTTTTAGCGTTATATTGGTCAAAGCATGAGTAAACTAAACTTTGATGAAAAAAACGCAAAAGGTTATTCTTTATATCAGTATCCCGGTTGTTCTGGTTATTTCGGTAATTATTTACAATAGTTTTTTAAACAAACCGGATTTAAACGATGGTAAAACGACCCCTGCCAAATCCGATGCAGGTGGCCAAAGACAAGGCGGAGCTGGAAAGTCACTGCCTGTTTCTGTTTATATAGCCGAATTTATGTCAAACGAAGATGGTCGCATGACTATGGGAACTCTTATGGCAAATGAGAAGGTTGATGTTGTAAGCGAATTGTCCGGAAGGGTAATTGCAATAAACTTTGGAGAGGGACAGTTTGTTAAAAAAGGAGAGATTCTCATTAAGCTTAACGATGATGAACTGATTACTCAGCTTACAAAAGCAGAATACCAGTACACACTTCTTGAACAAAGACTCGGACGGCAGAAAATCTTGCTTGAAAAGGATGCTGTAAGCAGGGAAGAGTATGACAAAGTACTCACTGAGTTTAATGTTCTAAATCAGGATATTGTACAACTTAAAATTAGAATTGAGAAGATGAAGATCCGTGCTCCCTTCGACGGAGTGCTGGGTTTCAGAGAAATAAGCATGGGAGCTTTTCTCCAGCCCGGATCAAAAATTTCGACTTTAGTAGACATAGCCAGTTTAAAACTTGAATTTTCGGTTCCCGAAAAATATATCAACAGCATAAAACCCGGCGGAAATGTTATGTTTACAGTTGAAGGGATGAGTAACAAATTTTCGGCGAATATATATGCAATTGATCCTGTTGTTGAGCTTAAAACCAGAACTGTAATGTTGAGAGCAAGATACAAAAATGTAGGTTCTAAGTTGAAACCGGGGATGTCTGCCAAGGTTACAATTAACACTACAAGCGGTAAAGAAAACATATATGTTCCAAACCAGGCTGTTGTGCCCGATGTAAAGGGGCGTTCTGTATGGATGTTAAAAGAGGGAAAGGCAACACTTGTTCCCATACAAACAGGAACGAGAACTGCGGATATGCTTGAAGTGCTTTCCGGTGTAGAAATTGGAGACACTGTTATTACTACAGGTCTAATGCAGCTGAGGGAAGGGATTTCTGTTATTCCCGTTAACATTTAAAAGAATTAAAGATGAGTATATCAACTACCACCATAAACAGGCCGGTACTGGCGACAGTAATGAGCCTGCTTATAGTTATTTTTGGAGCTATCGGATTTACTTCATTGGGTGTAAGGGATTACCCGAGTGTAGACAATCCTGTGATTTCTGTAAGGTGTTCATTCCCCGGAGCCAATGCCGATGTTATTGAAACACAGATAACTGAACCTCTTGAGGCTGCTGTAAACGGTATCCCAGGAATTCGAGCTATTTCAAGCACCAGCAGGGATGGTTCCAGCTCTATTAATATCGAGTTCAATCTTGATGTAGACCTTGAAACTGCGGCAAATGATGTTAGAGACAAGGTTTCCGGCGCCATGAGGCGGCTTCCTCAGGATGTTGATCCCCCTGTAGTAGAAAAATCAGATGCCGATGCTCAGCCAATTTTTTCAGTCACACTTCAGAGCGAAACCAGAGATATTATTGACCTGAGTGAATTTGCAGAGGTAAACTTTAAAGAAAGGCTGCAAACAATAAGCGGAGTGAGCAGTGTAGGCATCTGGGGGTCGAAAAGGTATTCTGTACGGATGCGAATGGACCCTTTGCTTCTTGCTGCTTATAAAATTACTCCTCTTGACGTTCGCCAGGCAGTTACTAGAGAGAATGTAGAACTTCCTTCCGGCTCTGTAGAGGGTTCCACAATGGAACTCACTGTGAGAACACTTGGCAGGTTAAAAGACATTGATGATTTCAACAATCTCATTATTGCCAAAAGCGGAGAGAGAATTGTCCGGTTTTCGGACATTGGAGTTGCCGAGGTAGATGCCGAAAACACAAGATCCATCCTTAAGAGAAACGGAGTTCCCATGGTCTCCTGTAACCTCGTTCCTCAGCCTGGAGCAAACTATATAAATATTGTAGACGAAGCAAAAAAAGCTATTGAAGAGCTTAAGAAGAGTCTTCCGGAAGATATTGAGGTTGCTGTTGGATTTGATAATACAATCTTTATAAGGGATTCAATAAATGAGGTTCAGATTACAATATATCAGGCATTCCTGCTTGTTGTCCTCATAATTTTTCTTTTTTTAAGGAACTGGCGTACTACACTCATTCCAATAATAGCAATCCCTATTTCCCTGATCGGTACCTTCTTTATTATGTATCTTGCAGGGTTCTCGATAAACATTCTTACTCTGCTGGCTATGGTGTTGTCCATAGGTCTTGTTGTAGACGATGCAATAGTGGTTATGGAAAACATTTATACCAAAATTGAGAGAGGAATGAATCCAAAAGAGGCTGCAATAGAGGGCTCAAAGGAGATTTTCTTTGCTGTGATTGCAACGACAATAACACTTGTTGCTGTATTTTTCCCGATTGTATTTCTTCAGGGTGTAACAGGAAGCCTATTTCGGGAATTCTCTATTGTAATCGCAGGTGCTGTTCTTATTTCAAGTTTTGTGGCACTTACTTTTACTCCTATGATATCGAGCAAGCTTTTGAAAAAAGACGCGCATGAGGGAGCATTCTATAAGTATACGGAACCATTTTTTGTGTGGTTGAATAATGTATATCAATCTTCGCTGTCAAAATTTATGACAAAAAGATGGATGGCAGTTTTATTCCTTGCAATATCTCTGGTGTTTATTGTTCTATTATGGGTTGACATACCATCCGAAATGGCCCCGCTGGAAGATCGTTCTGCGATTAGTTTGTCCAGTACGGCACAGGAAGGCGCTACTTACAGCTATATGGTTAAATACTCCGATGAAGTACAAGCCACGATAGAAAAAGAGGTCAAAGAAACGGACATGGTACTTCAGATGGTTGGAATGGGAGGAAGAAACCGGGCCTACTTCCAAATAACACTTATTAATCCGAACAAAAGAGAACGAAGTCAGCAGGAAATTGCCGACAATCTTTCTCCTAAAGTAGCCAGGCTAACGGGTGCCAGAAGTTTCGTCAACCAGCAACAAACATTCGGCGGAAGAAGAGGGGGGATGCCGGTCCAATATGTAATTCAGGCAAAAAATCTGGATTCCCTTAAAGTAGTTATCCCTCAGTTTATGACAGCTGTTGCTCAAAGTGAAGTTTTTGCCAACTCAGATGTTAATCTGCGTTTCACAAAACCGGAATTGAACATCAATATAGACAGGGATAAAGCATCGCTTATGGGAGTATCAATTCAGAACATTGCCCAAACTCTGCAGCTCTCAATGAGTGAACAAAGGATAGGTTACTTCATAAGAAACGGAAAACAGTATCAGATTATGAGTCAGATAGACCAGAGTATGAGAAACAAACCGGTTGACCTTGCAAATATTTATGTGAGAAACGATGCAGGTGAACTTGTTCAGTTGGATAATCTCATAACAATGAATGAGAGCAGCACTCCGCCTCAGCTGTTCCGCTACAACAGATTTGTATCTGCAACTGTGTCTGCATCTTTGTCCAAAGGTTATACTCTTGGGCAGGGTATTGAAGAGATGGACAAAATTGCGAAAAAAGAACTGGATCCGAACAACTTCTCTACGACACTATCCGGACAATCAAAAGATTTTGTAGAGAGCACATCAAGTTTACTGTTTGCATTTGTTCTCGCCCTGATTCTCATCTATCTTGTTCTCTCGGCTCAGTTCGAAAGCTTCAGAGATCCTCTCATCATCATGCTCACCGTTCCTCTGGCACTAATCGGCGCTTTGGTCTCATTAAAAGTATTTGGCCAAACAATGAATATTTTCAGCCAGATAGGCTTGATTATGCTGATTGGACTTGTATCCAAAAATGGTATTCTCATGGTTGAGTTTGCAAACCAGAAGAAACTCACAGGCAAAGGAAAAAATGAAGCTGTTCTTGAAGCAGCGGCATCGCGTTTTCGTCCAATCTTAATGACAAGCCTGTCAACAATTCTCGGGGTTACTCCTATGGTATTTGCAAGCGGAGCAGGCGCGGAAAGCCGCATTTCAATGGGAGTATCTGTAGCCGGTGGACTTGTTTTTGCCACATTTTTCACGCTTTACATCATCCCGGCTATGTATTCATATATTTCCTCTTCAAAAGCAATAATTAAATCTGAAAAATGAGATACATCAAACTATATTTTACCATAGCAGTACTTTTTATATTTTCGGCAGTGAATGCCGGTGCTCAAACTGCAGCAGGGAGAGATACCCTTTCTCTCACTCTTGAACGCTGTATTGAGAGAACTCTGGAAGCGAACTATTCGATTGTAATTTCGGAAAATAACCTCGAAATAGTAAGGAACAATGTTACGCTGGCCCCATTTATGCCGTATGTTTCTGTTGGTTCCAGGCAGAGTTCAAATAACATGCAGCAGAGAAACTTTACTCAGGATGGAGATATTGAAAAGAGTACATCTAAAAGTAATTCGATAATAAACAGTGCAACATTAAACTGGAGGCTTTTTGACGGATTTTCGATGTTTGCCGAAAGGAGTAAACAAGAGTCACTCCTCTTGCAGGGAGAGAACAATTTCAAGTCTGTGCTTGAAAATCTGGTTATGCAAATATCAGTTCAGTACTATCTGATTATTAGCCTTCAGAATCAGGTAAATTTGCTCGACGAACTGGTTTCGATTTCACAAATAAGATATAATCAAGCTCTTACAAGATATAACATAGGAAGCGATTCCGGGCTGGAATACAAGCAGGCGAAAATATATCTGAACAGCGATATGTCAAGGCTTCTGCTCCAAAAAGAAAACTTGAAAAATGCATACATAGAGTTGTACAGGCTAATGAATTTGCCTTTAAACTCTGTTCATTCAATCAAAGATTCGATAATACCGGAGCCTCAGATGGTCGTAGCCGATTTAATCTCATCTGCAATAGAAAACAATACAACCCTAAAAGGAATAAAAGCAGGAGAGCAAATTGCAAAGCTCGATACAAAGATTGCAAGAGCTTCCAGATATCCTGTTCTTGATTTTTCAACCGGATATAATTATAACTTTAATCAAAGTCAGTATTTCCCTTCAAAATTCAATGAATCAAACGGATTGAACTGGGGACTATCTCTTTCGATTCCTATTTTTGACGGTAATGAAATAAACCGAAAAATAAAAAATGCAAGAATAACTGAGGAAAACGCCTCTCTGAATTACCTGAAGGCCAGGCAGGAGATTGAAAGCGAACTATACCAGCTCTACAACATATACTCAAACAATTTAAGAATGATTGAGTTTGAAGACGAGAGCAGGGAGAGTGCATTCCTCAATCTGGAAGCTGCAATGGAAAAATACAGGCTGGGTGCTCTCTCCGGAATTGAATTCAGGGATATCCAACTCTCTTATATGGATGCTTCGGACAGAAGACTCAAAGCAATTTATCAGGCAAAAGTGTCGGAAATAACTTTACATTTAATGGCTGGGGAACTTTTTCGTTCCAGATAAACTTTGGGAATTACAGTTGAGTTTTAAGCTCAAACAGATCTCTTTCCGGCCACTGTTGAACCTTTTGAACACCTTTTCGGAACATCGCATCAATTTGACGAGGGAAAGTAGCACCTTTCCATGAGCTTGTATTTGTAACAAAAACCCAGGAAATGCCATCCCTCTGGTACTTAAGAAGAGCACTGGAACCAGAGAGTGTGCCTGTTCTTGACCAGTCTCCGGATTTTGAAACTTTTGCCCAGCCAATCGGTAATATCTGAGGAGAACTAGTTGTCATTATCTCAATGCTTTTGTCCGAAAGAATATCCGGTATTCCCGGCTTTCCGTCTATGGATGCAACAAACAGCAAAAGTTCCGAAGGAGACGCAACCCAGGCTCCCGCTCCAACAAGTCCTTCAATATTATTCCCTCCGTAGCACCTTGGAAGCATTGCTCCGCTTCCGTCATATGCTTCTACAGGAACTTCGTTTTCGGGTTCATAGTATCGGACCTCATTAGAAAATTTATCGTTGTAAAGATTTCGGGCAATGTGCATGTCATAAATTCCTGTAGGTTTAAGAATCCGTACTTTTATGAACTCTTCATATTCCATTCCGCTTACCTCTTCAATCACTCTCGAAAGTATTACATATCCAAGGTTTGAATACCTTGTGCCATTGCCTGGAGTAAAACCCAGCTTTTGTTTAATTGAGTAGGCAATAATATCATCAGTTAAAGGGACACCATCTAAGTCCATGCGTTTTCCAATCATTGCCGTGTTAAACAAAGGATCGCCTGCTCTGAGCGTAAACCCGCCTCTGTGTCTTAGCAAATCTTCTATTGTAATGGATTTTATTCTTCTATCCGAAATATTTTTAAACTGGGGTAAGTCAAGTATTCCTCCTTCGCCAAATACTTTACTTTTCAGGGATATACTGTCTTCTTCGATGAGCTTCATTATTCCAGAAGCAGTGATAAGTTTTGATACGGATGCAATCCTAAATATGTGACTTGGCTCTGTTTTTACCTGCATGCCCTCATCTGCCCATCCGTATCCTTTTGTATAGATAAGCTTTTCGTTTTTCATAATCGCAAGCGATGCCCCTTTTATCCTCCACTCACGCATGAAAGCCACAATTTGCCTGTCTAGTTTTTCTGTTTGCGGGAAATTGTTCAGTTCATTGCTTAAAAGCTGATTAAGCGCTGTAGGCAACTCCACTTCGGGAGATGTTGACCCGGATTTGCCACTTATAATATCGCGAAATCCGAACCCAACACTTATGAAAATTATTAAAAACAGAGATAATACAAGAAATTTTCCACCGGTTAGTTTTTTGCCTCTTTTCATACCCCAAAAATATAAAAAGATAGCGTTGACTGCAAATTTTATCTGAGTTTTGTTTTATAATTGAATCTCATTATGAACATTACACACGCGGCTAAAAGACCGAATGCAAATCCGGACATTAATCCTGCCTCTCCAAGATCGAACACAAATCCAAAAACATATGCAACCGGCAAAGAGATAAACAGATAAGAAAATACCGCCATCCACATAGGTTTTTTTACGTCCGGTAACCCCCTTAGTGCACCCAGGGCAGTAACCTGCAAACCATCAAACAGCTCAAACATAGCGACAACTATAAATATTTTTCCGGCAATCTTAATAACATCGCGATCCATAGTGAACAATAAAGAAATTTCTTCTCCAAAAAACAGGAACATTAATGCAGAAAATCCCATAAATACCAGCGAGATATGCATTCCCGCGAAACCGCTTTTTCTTGCTTTAGCAATGTCTCTCATCCCTATTGCATGGCTGACAAGTATCGTGGAAGCACCTGCAATCCCGTTTGAAATCATGAATGTAAGGTTAATCATTGTGAGAGCAATCTGGTTTGCGGCAAGTGCCTTGGTCCCGATCCACCCCATCATAACTGTGATAAAACTTAAAGAGAAGAACTCAATAACCATTTGCCCGGATATTGGAAATCCAATTTTTATCAGTTCAAACTGTTTTTTAAGCGACAATGCACTCTTTCCAAACATATATATAAAACGGCGGTATTTAATTTGCCGGATAAGAATGGCTGCAAATATCACCGGCATTACCAGCCTGGAAATAAGAGTTGCAATACCTGCTCCCGTTGCTCCCATTTGTGGAAATCCAATTTTGCCATATATAAAGACATAGTTGAGTGCAATATTTAGGACATTGGCAATAAGGGTAATATACATAGCAATTTTTGTATTCCCGATTCCCTCCATAAACTGTTTTGAAGTGAGGAAAATCATCATCGGGATTATTGAGATGCTTACGAGAATATAGTAGTTTATAGACACTTCAACAACCTCAGGCGGTTGTCCCATCAATCCGAGTAAGGGAATTATTGAAATCAATATCAATACAAGAAGAAGTGCTACAATAAAATTAACAATTATTGAATTCTGGAAATATCCCGCAACTGTACGATAATCTCCTCTTGCCCAGAACTTGCCCGCAAGAGGTGTGAGACTTATAGACAGCCCTATTCCGATTACCATTATATTCATTATGATTGCACTTGCAAATGATACAGCTGCCAGCGGAACTGTTCCAAGGCGGCCAACCATAATGCTGTCCACCATTTGAACAACAGATTGCCCCGCCAATGACAAAATAATGGGCAGGGCAATGTTCAGATTGTTTTTATAATAACTATTGTTCAAATCTATCTATCATTGGTGAGTGTGAGGAATATTGCATTATAACTTACAAATAGTAACTACTTTGGGTAAAATTGTAATAATTAATTTATAAAAAACACAAAATTATTACTTTTATTAAAAATCTATTTATACATTTGTGCAACAAAAGTGGTTTTTTAGTCACATTTGAGACAGGCATACAAATTGGGGGTTAGTTTGTATGCCTGCCTTCTTTTTTTTCGCTATTCGAGTTCAAATCTTACCAGCACAGAGTGTTCAAATTTTATTTTTTCAAATTCCAGTACAGGAGAAATAAATCCATCGGCACTTTCGGCCATGGCCATTTTTGACATCGATTGTACACCTCTTACCATAATTGAGTAGTTGTCATAGTTTTGAATGAAGATTGCTTTTCCAACCTTCCTTCCCAAAGCATTTGCAAGTAAAACTGCTTTGTCTTTTGCATTAACGGCTGCCTTTTCCATTACTCCTTCACGAACTTTTTCAACATTGCTCAATGATGTTTTTGCAATACTCACTTCTGATATCCCAACCTCTTCCAGTGCTGTAAAAACCTTTACAGTCATATCCGCCGAACCTACTTTTAAAACATAGGATTTAGTAAGGAGTATCCGGTCTTTTTTAAGAATATATTTTTCGAAAAAACTGTTCATGTCCAGTATAGTCATGTTTTTTTCCAAATCTATATCAAGGGAAGTAAGTTTCTTAAACATATCCTTTTCCTGTTTTTCGAGAGATACCTTTCCTTTGTTCTCTTTTTCGTTAATTGTTATATTCAGATAAATTTCGTCGGGAGAGACCTCTGATTGTGCTCTTCCTGTAATCTCAATATAGTTGCAGTCGATAAAATTCTTTTCCTGGGCCATTCCGGCCATAAAGAAGAACAACGCCGTAATAAGTAATGTAATTCTTTTCATAATATCAAAATCAGTTTGTTATGTATTAAAAAATTGAATGAACATAAATTGTACCAAAATATTTTTTTACTTTTTTTTTGAGTTGACCTAATAGGAAAATAATATTAAATGTTAATCAAAAAGTTATATACATGGCCAAAATGTTAAATTTATTCGTTAATTTATTATTTAAATAAATTGATGTGTCACTAATAACTTTAAATTGAAACACTTTGATGTGAATTTTTTTTTATTAAATTTGTTCTGCTGTATTGAAAGATATAGCTACCTAAATATCAAACTAAACTAAAAACTGTTTTATGAATGTAAAAGAGCATTTAAAAAGGGTGAGCAAATTATTTGCTTTAACTCTGCTGCTCCTCACTGTAGGAGTCTATTCATGGGCGCAGGTACGCGTTACCGGTAAGGTAATAGATGTAAATGGACAGCCCTTAGGTTTTGTTACCGTTGTTCTTAAAGGAACGACCACAGCTACAAACACAGCTGAAAACGGAACATTTACCTTAAATAACGTTCCGAGCAACGGCGCTCTCATCGTTAGTTCAATTGGTTACAAGACAATCGAGGTGGTTCTTAACGGAAGAGCCTACGTGGAAATGGTTCTTGAAGAGGATGCCATTCGCATTGATGAACTTGTTGTAACCGCCCTTGGCATTTCCCGTGAAAAGAAAGCTTTGGGTTATGCCGTACAGGATGTAAAAGGAGATGAACTTCAAAAAGTTCGTACCTCAAATGTTGTTTCTGCCCTTTCCGGCCGTGTAGCAGGTGTTCAGATTTCTGCTGCTTCAGGTCAAATGGGCGGTGGTGCCAAAATCAATGTTCGCGGTAACACCTCTTTAACCGGTAGCAACCAGCCTCTGTTTGTTGTTGACGGTATTCCAATCAGCAACGCCGACTATTCATACGGTGCAACCGGTGGTGGTGGATACGACATGGGTAACCTTGCCGGCGACCTCAACCCGGATGACATCGAGTCTATGTCTGTTCTTAAGGGTGCATCTGCAACCGCGCTTTACGGTTCAAGAGCAGCTAACGGTGTTGTTATGGTAACAACTAAGAAAGCAAAAGCTTCTCAAAAAACATTTGGAGTAAGCGTTAACTCTTCAGTTACAATTGACAGAGCTGCTTATATTCCAAAATTGCAGAAAGAGTATGGTGCAGGTTATGCATACTCAGGATCCGGAACACTTGATGGTTTCATTACAGCAACCATAGGTGGAAAAACTTACAGAACTGTTGACTATGGAACAGACGAAAGCTGGGGCCCTAAGTATAATGCAAGCGTAAAAGTACTTCATTGGAATGCATTTGATTCATGGGATACAGCTAACTATCTGGTTGAAAGGCCATGGATCTATCCGGAAAATGACTATATGACATATTTCCAGAATGGCGTAAATTTCACAAACAACTTCCAGATTGCTAAAAGCGGAGAAACCGGATCATTCAGGTTGTCATATACAAATGCCGACATCACAGGTATTACTCCTAACAGCCATTTGAAAAGAAATACTGTAAGTATTAGTGGTACTTCTGTTTTGAACAAATACCTGGATTCTTGGGCTTCGGTTAACTACGTAAACAACAACACATTAGGCCGTCCGGAAACTGGTTATGGCGATAGAAACCCTGTTCAGAAAATGTGGCAGTGGTCTCAGACATCTTTGGACTACAAAGCTCTAAGATCTTATGAGAATCCAGACGGAAGCCAGCGTACATGGAACAGATCGGCTTATGACGATCCTACACCTTTGTACACCGATAACCCATACTGGTCTGCCTACAAAAACTACCAGAATGACCGCAGGAACCGTGTATACGGAAACGCAGGTGTAAATATTAAATTTACAGACTGGTTTAAAATTACCGGACGCGTAGGTTTGGACTATTATAGCCTTGCTATGGAAGAGAGGTTTGCAATTGGATCACAGGCAACATCTGAATACTATCTTGACAATCGTGAAGCTCTGGAAGTTACATCTGAATTGTTTGCAAACTTTAACAAGAGGTTTATGAGTGATAATATTGGTGTTTCTGCTTTAGTTGGTGTAGCCAGTTCGGACAGAAAATCTTGGAGAACAGGTGGAATCACCATTGGTGGTCTGCTTATTCCTAACCTTTACAATCTATCAAACTCAGCAACAAAAGCGACTGTATATGACAGCAAATCCAACAAAAGGATTAATTCAGTTTTTGGAAATGTGACTTTTGACTACAAGCAGTTTGTATATCTTGATATCACAGCCAGAAATGACTGGTCATCTACACTCCCTTCAAACAACCGTTCATATTTTTACCCTTCTGCTAACTTAAGTTTAGTACTTACTTCCCTTGATGCTTTAAAAGAGCTCAACTGGTTGAATTTTGCTAAATTACGCGGTGGCTGGGCACAAGTTGGTAACGATACCGATCCTTATAATCTTGAGTCATACTATGCCGCATCTACAGGCGGAGCATTTGGCAAGGATGGAGATCCACGTTACAACCTTCCGACTACTCTATCTAATGCATTGCTTAAGCCGGAAACCACCAAGTCATGGGAAGTTGGTATCGAAGCTCGTTTCCTTGACAATCGTGTCGGTATTGATGCATCATACTATCAGAAAAGCACTTATGACCAAATTGTTCCCGTTATGGTTCCAGGCGCAACCGGATACTCAAGCATGTATATCAACTCAGGTCAAATGGACAACAGCGGTTTTGAGTTAACTCTAAACCTTGTTCCTGTTAAGACAAACAACTTTACATGGGATATCCAGCTTAACCTGGCTACACTTAAGAACGAAGTTGTTACAATCGCCGAAGGTCTGGATTATCTGAACCTTCAAAATGCACCTTTCCGCGTTAAAGCAGGTGCTTCGAAAGGATCTTCATATCCGGTTATTTATGGTACCGGCTTTGTATATGACGACGCAGGCAACAAGCTTATCAACCCTTCAACAGGTTATTATGCTGCTACTCCAATTAAACCTATTGGAAATGCGACTCCTAACTTTACTGCAGGTTTGACAAACTCATTCAGCTTTAAAGGATTTGACATGAGCATTCTGTTTGACATGCAAAGAGGCGGAAATATGTATTACACATCTTACATGTGGGGTATGTATTCAGGTTTGCTTGCAGAAACTGCAATTCAGGATGGTATTGATATTCGTGAAAACGGAGTTACTATCGACAGTTATTATGGTAAATACGATGCTGCTACCCAAAAGTTCATTTATACAACAGCAACCGGTGCCGTATCTACAACTCCTGTTAAAAACACTTCAGTTCTTGATGCCGAATCATGGGGAGTATACCACTACGACCAAAATGATGAAAGCAATGTTTTCAGCACAGATTACATTAAACTTCGTGAAGTTCGTTTGGGATATACTGTTCCTTCGAAATTCACTGGTCCTATCAAACAGCTGCGCGTCTCTGCTTTTGGCCGTAACCTTGCCATCTTCGGAGCTGCAACTCAGCATTTTGATCCAGAATATCTACAAATGGCCGGATCTAACGCACAAGGTATTGAGGGTGGATACATTCCATCAACCAGATCTTATGGTTTCAGCCTAAGCTTTAACTTTTAAATAATAGGAGATGCTATATATGAATACAATAAAAAAACTATTTTATGCTCTTTTGGCACTGCCTATTTTATTGACAGGTTGTGACAAAAACTTTGACGAAATTAACTCTAGCCCCAACTCAACAACTCAGGTTCCTACTCCTTATATTATGACATATAGTCAAAGGCAGCTTGGATCTACACTGTTCGACGTTTGGTATTCAGGCCGTCAGTCAAATCTGGCTGCTCAGCACTGGTGTCAGAGAAACTACACCTCCGAAGACAGATATATCTTCAGGCAGGAAACTACTAACGGATTTTCTAGAAATACATATTTTATTCTTCAGAACTTTCAGGATATTATCAACCTGAACACAAATGCTGACACTAAAGCAGCAATGACTGTTTATGGCGATAATGCAGTTCAGATTGCGACATCTAAACTGATGCAAATATGGACCATTGAACTTCTTGCCGAAACTTTTGGTGATATACCTTATACCGAGGCTTTGCAAATAATGGAGATTCTACAGCCAAAATATGACAAACAAAGCACTCTGTTCCCAAAACTTGTTGCAGATGCAAAAACAGCAGTTGACGCTCTGAAAACAGCCAGCAATGGATGGGTTCAGGGGGATGTTATGTTTGGTGGCGATATTGACAAATGGATCAAATTTGGCAATTCACTTCGTCTTAGACTGGTTGTTCGTCAATCTAACGTAAAGTCGGACTGGAAAACTGTTGCTAAAGCTATTATAGCCGAAGGCGTAATGGAATCCAACGACGATAATGCTCTAATTCAGTATTCAGGCCCTGGTGCACCTAACGAAGCACCTTTGTTCAATGGATTTATTGTAAGTAAAAGAAATGACTTTACTCTTACAAAACAATTTGTTGGTTTGCTGCGTGGTGAGAACGACACTGATAAAGGGTTCACAAACCCATTTTTGGGACTTGAAGACCCAAGGTTTAAAATCTATATTGGTGCAACAAATTACGATGTTGGACGGACAATGGGAGTTCCTTACGGAATGTCCGATGCAGACACTAAACAATTTGTTGCTTCAAACACAGCAAAGGTTATCAGTTTGTACAGACTACCTTCTCCACAGATTATTCAGGCAGGCTTCTGGAGTGTATTCCTCGATTATGCAACTGTTTCATTCATGATTAGTGAAGTAAACGATTGGGATAGAGGTGCATTTGAAGACGGTTTGAGAGCTTCTTTCGAGCAGTGGGGTGTTAATGCTGCAAATGATTATGACAGTGCAACTGAATACGAAACTCTCGTTGAGAATTATATAGATGGCGTTCTTGCAAATTTTGATGCAGCTACAACAGAGGGCAAGAAAGAAATTGTGCTTACTCAAAAGTATATGCACCTGTTTACTCAAGGATTTGAAGCATGGAGTGAATACCGCAGAACCGGTTATCCTAAATCAATCGTAAAACCTGGTGAGAAAACTAACGGGACAATTACTTTTGTAACAGCTAACCCTACCGGAACAGACATCGTTCCTCGTCTGAAGTATGATTCAAACGAATACACCCTTAACAAAGCAAATGTAGAGGCTGCTGCTACCAGCATCGGTGGCGACACTTACGCTACTAAACTTTGGTGGGCAAAATAATATTTCTTACTTAATTAATTTAAGGGGCGGGCCATTTTTTGGTCGGCCCCTTTTTTTTATAACTTAGCAGTAGGGTTCAAGTCTATTAATTCGGTATAATGTTAAAAGAAGGAAAATTGGGAAAGGCGGAGTTTAAAAAGCTTTTTGATACACATTTTGACGCAATCAGGCGCTTTCTCTATTACCGGTGTTCGGACGCCGAGTTGGCCTCTGATGTTGCACAGGACCTGTTTACACGCATCTGGGAAAAATCGATGCACATTGATCCTGTTAAAGATAAGGCACTTCTCTATAAAATGGCTTCTGATATGATTATAAGCAAGTTAAGGAGAAGGAAAGTTGAGTTAAATTATTCAAATTCCATAATAATAGAAGAGTATAAAAATACACCGGAAACGAATATTGAATATGGTCAGTTAAAGGTGAAATACTCAGAAGTTTTAATTAAAATGCCTGAAAAAATTAGGACTACATTTTTAATGAGCAGGGGGGAGGAGCTAAAATACTCGGAAATTGCAGAGCGTTTAAATGTGAGTATTAAGGCAATTGAGAAAAGAATGAACCTTGCGCTTGCATTATTGAGAAGAGAGTTACTGAAGTAAATTGAATAACAGGAAATTAAATCATCTGGAGATGAAAGAGAAAATAAAAATTGAACCAAAATGGGTGAGGAGCAGTGCAGAGATTTGGCGGGACCATTTTGAAGAGATCACTTCTATGGACAAAGTGAACAAATTTGACTTTACCCCAATAAAAAAATATGCTTTTTATTATGCAGCAGCAGTTGTTGTTATTGCTCTTTTACCAATGCTTTTTACGAGAAATGTTGTTTCCTTAAGAGGTGAACACATATCATGCGTATTGCCCGACGGATCGAGAGTAAATTTGAATGCACAAAGTAAGTTAACATATAATTCTTTAATCTGGTTTATAAGCAGAGGTGTTAAGATGGATGGGGAAGCATATTTTGAAGTAGAAAAAGGTTCAAAATTTACAGTAAACACAAAAAATGGAGATATTAGAGTCCTTGGAACTAAATTCAATGTTTTTTCAAGAGAAGGTGAATTTGAGGTTACATGTATAACAGGAAAAGTTGAGGTTAAGAGTGGCAATAGGGTAATCCTTGAAAAAAACGAAGGGGTTAAGATGGCAATTAACGGAGAGTTAAAATTGATATCAGAGCCTGAAATTGAAAATGTAATTTCATGGAAAGATGATGTTTTTTACTTTACATCTGTACCGTTAAATAAAGTGATTGAGGAAGTTATGCGGCAATATGATATCGAAATCAAATATGCCGCAAATAATAATTACATTTATACCGGAAATTTCTCTAAAGAGAGTACAATTGAGGAAGTATTGGAAATTGTATCACTCCCGTTTGGACTCCGTACGGAGAAATTGGGAAATGGATATAAATTAGTAAGTCAATAACTTGAGATTCTTATTTAAGGCTGCCATAACTGTTTTTTTAGTTTCACTAAGCACATTTTGCAATGCAGGTGAACTTCGTTTGAGATACTCAAAGTATCCTTTAAGTGATTTGCTGATAATTATCAGAGATCAGGCGCCTCTTTCATTGTCATTTAATCAGGGAGAACTTTCCCGATACAAAGTTACTGTAGATTCTACATTTACAGATGGACTTAGTGCAATCCGGTATTTAGTGAAAGAACTTCCCTTAAACGTGAATATAGTAAACGGTGTAATAGTGATTTCTCCCAAAGTCGATGCATATATTATTGGCGGTATTATTTCCGATAAAGAGAGTGGTGAGAGGCTCCCTTTTGCGAATATTCTGTTTGACAACAGAGTTTATATATCGGATGAAAACGGATATTTCAGGCTCCCGGCAAAACATTCCGAAGGGTTGAGATATTCATTTCGATATCTTGGCTACCGACAGGTTGACACGACTCTTTCACCCGGTACAGGGCGCATTATTTTTCTAAAAAGTACCCGTCTCGAAATTAAAGAACTGCTTTTTGAAGATTATGAAACTGGCAAGGCGTTGCAAATCGGCGATGTGTCCGGAGTAATCCGAATAAACCATGCTATTGCTCAATATTTGCCAGGTAATGGCGATAACTCCGTCTTTAATTTATTGAGACTTATGCCGGGTATAAGAGCCACAGGAGAACCATCGGGTCTTTCGGTATGGGGCAGCAGACCGGGAGAGAGTTCTGTTGTATTTGACGGCAGCCGTTTGTTTTCAATGAGCGGATTTAATGAACAGATTAGCTCAATTAACCCATATATGGTAAAAGAGATTCGACTTATGAAGGGAGGTTATGGGCCGCAATACGGGAATCAAACGGGAGGAATAGCCGAGATTGTAGGGATTAATGGCAACAGAACTAAACCGGAGTTCAAACTCAACCTGAATAACCTGACTGCAAATCTTTTCGGATCGGTACCAGTTGGCAAAAGGGCGACAGTTTCGGCAGCATACAGGCAAACATATTATGACTTATATGACGTTAATGTTTTGAACCCATACGGGAAAAGAGGCGAGATTCAGACTTCGGGAAACGGCAATAGTAGCAATCCAGGGAATAATCAGGAATCTATATATATAACTCCGGATTATAATTTCAGAGACGCGAATCTGAAACTCTCAGGAGATTTAAGTGACAACAGTCGTTATTACATTTCTCTTTACGGTGCTTCGGACAAATTTAAATATTCAATTTCGGGTGAAGAATTTAGTCTTGATGCATTTGAACTGAACAATCAAATAAGTGCTTCTGCCGGCTTTGACAAAAACTGGAAAGATGGTTCATCTTCCGGTATCAATTTTAAATATTCTGCATTGGATAACAATAGTTCAAAAGCAGTAAGGCTAAACAAGGAGAATTATTACACCATTGACACAGACAACATCGGGACTGAAACAGGCGTAAAAATTCGCCATTCGTTCACTGTTTTGTCAATAAACAATATTGAGGCAGGTATTGGTGCCGATAATTTTTCCGATGTTTTTAATGATTCAACATCAAAAGAAAACAAGTTTAATTTTTACATCAACGACAATATAAATCTGAGAAAACTCTCGCTCCATTTGGGATTAAGAGGAGATGTCTATAATCAAAAACTCTATTTACAGCCAAGGTTTTCTTTAAAGTATAATTTGCTTGAGAATTTATCTTTAGGCGCTTCATGGGGTATTTACAATCAGTTTTTTGGAAAGGTTCCAATAATTTATGATAAAATTGCACCGGCTCTAATTTGGAAAGTACTTGGAAAAGAAAATTATCCAGTGATGAACTCGATTCATTCAATTATCTCTTTTTCGTATTCGAGTAAGGAATGGCTAATATCTCTGGAGGGTTTTAACAAGAACAACAAGGGACTGACTCAGATAATCAGAAGCGGCAACACTACTGCTGTCGAAAACGGGCAATCGGACATTGCCGGAGCCGATTTGTTTTTAAAATGGGAGAAAAAGGGGAGTCAGGTTTTCGGGGCTTTCAGTCTGGCAAAGATGACAGAAACTTACGATACTAAACTCGAGAGAACCAGAAGTTCTAATCCATTAGAAATAAAGCTCGGGGCTCTATTGAACTTAAACCCTTTCTTTTTTTCTGCATCCTTTGTTTACGGGAGTGGATATTTGAACTCATTTGGAATTGGGCGTTATTCAAATTTGGGAGGGGAGGTTTATTCCAGATTTGATGTTTCGGCTACTTATTCTTTTAAAATCAAAAAATCAAAATTCAGAACCGGTCTGTCTGTTTTAAATGTTTTCAACACTTCAAATGCCAAGACACTCGACATTCTTCCATCGCCAAACAAGGCAGGCCAAAACATGTTTTTAAACCTTTATTCGGAATCAATTCCATTTACTCCTACACTCTACCTTGAGATTGATTTGTAATTTTCGATAGAAAGTAGGGTTTAGCCAGATATAAGCGGTATAGAGTTATAGATTTAAAAATAAATAATTGATATCATGAAAACAAATTATGTTAGAACTCTAGTTGCGATTTGTGCAATATCGCTCTCTCTTGCATCCTGCTCAAAGGAAACAAACCCTAATACTTCTGAATTGGTAGTTCCCGGAACACCTGTTGATATTATTGAGGTTAAAAGTGATGGGGCAACAACCTTTGCTCTTGCAGGAGTTACTCCAGCATTTGACTCTACTGCCGATCTTACTGCCGACGAAATTGAGTTTATCTTTGCCGTTAGAGAAGACGAAA
>AMFJ01035996.1_pt1 | contig 30582 bp, 18 predicted proteins | sample 427208 | NCBI WGS metagenome assembly AMFJ01 (sample SAMN02954298, study PRJNA114691) | groundwater metagenome | biome: aquatic; feature: subsurface aquifer; material: sediment; isolation source: subsurface aquifer sediment | place: USA: Rifle, CO | collected 2008-08 | reverse complement strand
AAAGTATTTGTTGAAATTCGCGATAAAATAAATGGCATGGTTGTAAGCAGTCTGGAACAAACCAGAGATGTAAATTATGAAATCGATTATGATGCGGGACGGATAGTGTTTAATTCACCCGTTTCCAGAATATATGCTTCAAATTTCATAACCGAAGAAAATTATTCTTCAGGGTATCAGGTTAGTGTGGTAACAGAATACGATTATGAACCTGATTCAATCGTGCATAAGAATTCCTTTGGAGCCAGAGTTGAAAAAGATATTTCTGAAAGAGTAGTAATCGGCGGAACGTTTATAAACGAAGAAAATGCAGGCGAAGCTGACGGCACTCTTAATGGTGTGGATGTAAAGGTAAATATTTCCGAAAAAAATTCTCTGAAATTGGCAATGGCATCTTCGGATAAAAATGAAAAAACCGTTAATAAAACATTAAACGGCGGAATAAATTATGTAACCTCCGATGTGCAGGAAAAAAAGTCCGGCGAGGCTTATTCGGCAGAATGGAAATCAGACGGAAACAAATGGGGGAGCGCAAAAGTTTATCACCTGAATATGAAACCCGGTTTTGAAAATGAAAGGGAAGAAGCTGAACTGGGCTCCAATAAATCAGGCGCGGAAATTGTTTTATTTCCTGATAAAAGAGCTTCTGTTTATTCGGATGTATTTTTTGAGAATGTTGATGAATCGTTTATTGCAACTAAGAATTATGAAAATAAAAAAGAAGGCCGTATAGGCATATTATATAAATTAACGGAAGATTTAAAGCTGGAAACCGAATATCACTTGATAGATAAAGAAAACATATCAGGCGCGGTTGAAGATGAAGTTACGGATCTTTATGGCGCCGGACTTTTTTGGGATGTTAACGAAAAGTTAAATACTTTTGTTAAGCAGCAATTAAGTCAAGGTGACAGAAATCTGGATACCACGGGAATCGGTTTTAACTATCAGGTATTTGATAAATGGAATTTTGGTGCCGCACAGAATTTTGGAGAAGAGGGTGATTATACTTCCATAAACAGCGTAATAAGTATTTCCGACACGGATGAAATATATTTAAGCGCCCGGAATTCGGATTTTTCAAGGATTTCCGGCAATTCATCGGATTTTGTTGTCGGTTTGAACCGTTTGATTGACAGGAATTTTTCCTTTTTTACGGAATATAAATATGAAAATAGTACTGATAAACATCTTACCTCGACCAGCGGATACAGAAAAAGAATTAATAATTTTACAAACATTTCATTGTCATATGAAAACGATAAAAATGATTTGACTGACAGCTCAAATAGAACCACTGCGGCGGGGATTTCCTATAACAAACCAGAAAAATTGCTTATGGTGACTTCTCTTGAAGTTTCGGAGTTTGATTCAACTTATGATCTGGAACAACTGCTTACTAAGAATAAAATCAAATATTATTTTGAAAATGGTTTGTCTCTGTTTTCCAGGGCGACATACAGTTATACCAGAAATGCTGAGGTTGATTCGAATATAGCCTACTTTAAGGAGTATGGTTTTGGCAGTGCTTATAGACCTGTTTATTTTGATAAAGTAAATATGCTGCTTAAATATACCCATCTTCAGGATAAAAATCCCGTATATGACAATGATGAGATAAATCTAAACGAAAAAGCTTCCATTGTATCCGGTGAGGTACTTTGGGATGTTATAAAAAATATTCAGTATTTTATAAAATATGCTTACAGAGAAAAAACATTTTCCGGCTTTGATGACGAAAATGATAATGATTTAGTTTCCAAAGTTAATTTGTGGATTAACAGAGTAAATTTGTATTTCACAAAAACCATCGGGACGGCTTTGGAATACCGCATCAAAGAGTTTGAAAATACGGACGAAGAAAAGAAAGGATATTTGACGGAAGTCTTTTATGATCCTTTTGAAAATATACGTTTAACTATCGGATACAATTTTACTGATTTTTCCGATAACCTTGAAACCCTTAATGATTATGATTCCGGCGGGGCCTATTTAAGACTTACCGGAAAAGCTTTTTTTGATGATTTAAAATTTCAAGCGCCTTTTAAAGAAGAATTTTATGAATGGCAGCCTTTTAAATCAATATCGGACAGCCTTACTATAACCCAAAGCCTTGATTTATGCGCGGGATATGTAGATGGCAGTTTTGAATACAATAAATCCAATGTGCATGATTTTGAAAAAGACTACAGATACATTTATGGCGAAGATAAAGAAAATACTTACAATACGGCAATATATAACAGATACAGTGCTTTAATTGAATATCCTTTGAATGATATTTTTTCATTTAACAGTGAAATAACACTTGATCCAAATACATTCATTGCAAAATCCAAAACAGTTAATGTCACAAGTGCAAACGGGGATTCTGCATATTTTACTTATTACTATTATCCTTCAAATGATACCACGGTGCCGCTTTCTGTACGGACAAAGTATGGTAATTCATTTCTTACCGGAAGCCAAGATGTACATGATTATAAAGTAAATTCACAGACAATTGCTACAAACTGGGGAGATTCCTTTTTTGTACCGGAAACAGAGCTTGAAGAGAATTATTTGCCTTTTACCGAACTAAGCACCAAATATAAAAATGATGAAACTTATTTTAAATTGAACTTGTTAGGCAGCGCCGATTCGGCATATTCATCCGATGATCCCTTATATTTAAGCGGCAGAAGAAGCTTCTGGCAACCTCATCCATGGCAGTATTTTTATAATCCGGGAACGTACTATTACGGCGGTATGCAGGCTTTTGAAAAGGGGCGTATTGATGATTCCCTTACTTACTACAACAGAAACAGTAATGCAGAGTTTATAACTATGCTAAGAGGTTTTGAATTTGCTTCATATATTGAAAACCTGGGACGTATCGAGGGTGCGATCGCATCCCCTATAACCCAATGGGATGTTTATGATGAATATACAAATCCCAATAACATAAGCGGGGCTTTAAGGTATAAATCAGCTGTTTCAGAGGAAGTTTCAAATATTCAAACCGGTTTAATTTATACTTTCAGAACAGGATTTTATGACGAGAAACAGGATTTTTTAAATCAGGTTTATGCAGGCGATTTATATTTTACTACATTACTTGATACAAATGTAACCGCTCAATTTGCACAAAGTGAAACAGACCTTGATAAGACATCCCGATATTCAGACACTATAGACGGGAGTGCTTTCAAGGTGATGCTGGATAAGAAAATTCAATTGTATGATTGGGATAATACAATTGTTCTGGATTTCACAGCCATGCAAAAAAACTTTTTTGCAGGAACATCAGATTACCGCTATACCTCTGTTGACCAGTATTGGTCCCGGCATATAAGTTTCTATGACACAAATGAAAGATTCAAGAAAGAAGTTGAAACTTTCAGGCTGGGCGATGGTATAAGAGAAAACAGAGATGTTATAAGATTTAAGAATGTAACGCAAATTGAGGATGTTATGCTTAACGAATTCGGATATATGTATGTAACCGGCAACGACGAAAAAGATTTTCTGGAAAGCCGCATTCGTGATGAATTTATGGTTAAGCTTATTGATAGCGTAGAACTCAGGCTTATGGCGCTTAATTATAAGTATCCTGATACCACTAATGGAATCGACCCTTTATTGGGTTCCACTTTAAATGTTTCAAAAGATTTGGTGCCGGGGGGGAGTGAAAATGAAATATTGAATGACACAATTACCGAAGGCAAAGATGCTTCACTGAATTCTTATTCAAGCGGCTTAAAGTGGACGGTAGTTGAATGGCTTGAGCTCGCCGGTATCTATGAATACACAAATAACTGGGGGGATCAGTTCCCTCAGGACATTATTACAGATACAAGTTTTGGCAATGTCAATTTAGTTGACGGAATAAGATATGATGACCCCGAAGTTTTTCTCTACAGTCAGGATGTCTTTGAATTGCCGGCATATTCTTATTATGATATTTATAAACTCAAAGCTTTCATATATCCGGTTGAACACACAGCTTTAGAGCTTTCCTGGTCAAAGAATGAAAACAAGTTTGCATCGGGAATTGATGACAATATAAATCATATTTTTGTTCAGTTGAAATATGAACCGGAAGATAAGAGATATCTGGCAAGAATAAATTATACTCATTCCAAGACTATGGATGTTGCAGACTATATTGAAAATAATGAGCTTAATTATGAGTCACATGATAATTACTTTGGCGAGTTCAGGTATAAATTAACCGATAATTCAATGATTTATGCGAATTACGGTATATTTGCCGGCATGACGGAAGATCCGGTATCGCCCTTCATAGTTGTCCCTTGGGCTTTGCCGGTGCTTGATACCAGAGATATTTTTAAAATTGTATATTCAAGAAAGTTTTGAAAAATGAAATATAAAATATTAGCAATAGATGACGAAGAAAATATATTAACCTCATTGGAACTGGCCTTCCGTTCCAAATATGAATTTATTACGGCACAGACTGGCAGTGAAGCCATAAAAATAGTATCCAGGGAAAATATTAATGTGATTTTTCTGGATCTCAATTTGCCGGATATAGATGGTTTAAGGCTTTTAAAGCATATAAAACAGATAAATGTTTTTTGCGAAGTTATAGTTATCACTGCAAAATCAGATGTGGATACTGCCGTAAATGCCATGAAAAAAGGCGCCTTTGATTATGTGGTTAAGCCCTATGACATGCAAAGGCTTTATGTGCTGGTTGAAAAAGCCATTGAAGGCTTGAAACTCAAATCCGAATTGTCTTATTTAAAACAGGAGAAAGAGGAAGCAAATAATGTCAAATGCGATTTTATAGGGATTTCTCCTCAGGCTCAGAATTTGAGGCTGGCGATAAAGAAATTATCTTTTGCCAATAGCACGATATTAATTATAGGAGAGAGCGGCACAGGAAAGGAAGTGGTGGCCCGTTCCATTCATTATATGGGCAGATACAAAACCAAACCTTTTGTTCCGATACACACCGGTGCTATTGCGGAGACTTTAATTGAGAGTGAATTATTTGGTTATGAAAAAGGGGCTTTTACCGGCGCTTCAACAAAGAAAATCGGTAAGTTTGAATATGCCAACGGGGGGACGCTTTTTCTTGATGAAATCAATACCATGCCTCTGCACTTGCAGGTTAAGCTTTTAAGAGTTTTGCAGGAAAGGTGTTTCACCAGAGTCGGAGGTACGGTGCCCATAAAAGTAAATGTAAGAATTATTGCAGCCTCCAATGTGGATTTAAATCAGGAAGTCCAATGCGGTCGTTTCAGAGGCGATTTATTTTACAGGTTGAATGTTGTAACAATAAATATCCCGCCTTTAAGAGAAAGGTTTCAGGATATAAAAATTCTGTCAGAATTTTTTCTGGCAAGATACAGCAGGCAATATAAAAAAATAATCAATGGCTTTTCACCTGAAGCTATGGAAAAGCTTGAAGAATATCATTGGGCGGGAAACGTAAGAGAATTGGAGAATATAGTAGAAAGAATCGTTGTGCTAAGCGACAATGATACTGTTTTATTGGAAGATCTTCCGTTGGAATTTTCAATAAGCGGATTTAAGAATATTGGAAATCTAACCTGCACAAAAAAAACAACTAAAGAAAATTTTGAAAATGTCGAAAAGCAGTTTTTGCAAAGAACATTAATCGAGCATAACTGGAATAAGGCTAAATCGGCCGAATCATTGGGGATTCACAGAAATACGATTTTATATAAAATTAAAAAATATAATTTAGAGAAAGGATGAAAATGGAAAAAACAATTATTTTTCTTATGGTGTTTTTTTTACCTTTAATTGGATTCTCTCAAAGTGAAGTATCCGGTGATGAGGATAATAATGTTTTTTTTATGAGTACTCCAAAGGATTATGAATTAAAAAAAGAAAAGATTGTTTTAAATGTGACAAAGGATAATTACAGCTTTGAAAATTCTGCTTTTAATGTTGAAGTTTTGGAGACGGACGACATAAATTCGCTTCCCTTTTCCAGTACCTCTGAAGTTCTTGATTTTGTTCCTTCTGTAGCCATGCAAAGAGGCGGGGAATTTATCCAGCCTTCTATCCCGACTATTTATGGTTCCGATCTTTCTCATACAAAAGTAGTCGTTGACGGAGTTGAATTAAACAGTCAGCTGGATGGAGCGGTTGATATGTCAATCTTTCAATTATCAACAATTGATCGTCTGGAGATTGCAACGGGGCCTATGTCATCTTTATGGGGTAGTTCTCTGGGAGGAGTTATATTTATAAAGACTAAAGATCCAGTTGAGCCCGGGGTAAGCGCTGATATCTCTTATGGTGATAATAACATGGTTAGAGGAAGTCTGGAAACCGCATTTAAATTGGGAAGCGGGAGTTTTATTGTAATCCCTCAATATACTTCAACTGACGGTTATATGCCTCAGGGAGAATCAACCCGCGAGGGGTGTTTATTAAAATCCTTTTTTGATTTAACGGATTCTTTCAAAATGGAATTTATGGCCAACTGGAATGATGCCGATATTCAGGAATATGAACAGCCCAGATTTGGTATCCGAAGCGAGCTTGATTCCAGGAATTCATTTTCCGGTTTGAAATTTATCTTTGATCCGTTTTTATCGCAGGATAAATTAAAAGCCGACTTGTTTTTTAACGGCTTTGAAAATAAAGGCGAAAGACGCAGATATCTTCTGGATGATACGGCTATTGATCCTTATGACACTACAACCTTCGATGAAAATAGAATGGGAGTCAGAGGTGATATCTCATACCAAGAAGATTCATATTCAGTAATGTTGGAAAGTAATTACGATAAATCAAATCTTGAATCAAATAATTTCACGGGAGAGAAAGAGGTTAGCAGTTATTATTTTTCTGCAAATTATAAGGGAGAAATAACTGATAATGCCTATGAACAGGTGTTTATCCGTTTTGACGGTAATGATGCATATAATGATGAAACTTCTTATGGTATAGGCATGGGATTAAATGATATTTATGAATGGAAAATTAATTTAACCTTCTCCAGGGATTTTAATGCGCCTCCATTGATTTACAGATACATGGACAGGCCTGAATTCGGATTGTTAAGCAATCCGGATTTAGGGGCCGAAACTGCTTATACAACAAATCTTGCTTTCGAGAAAATATTTTTTGAAACTCTTTTATTTAAACTGAAGGTGTATTACCAGGAGATGGATGATGGTATAATTCTGGAAGCGGATGAGAATTCAAATTACTTTTATGCCAATCATGATTCATTAAAACGTCAGGGAGTTGAAGCTACTTTGGCTTGTGATATTTTTGAATCTTCAGTTATTCGTTTAGGCGGTGCTTTTAATGATGTTGTAAGTGATGAAACAAATGAAATCATTCCTGACAGAGTCCGATTGAAATATAATTTAGCTTTTGAAACAGATTTAACGGAAAAACTCAAATTTGATATTATCGGATATTATTATTGGTGGAATATGGATTCTTTTTATAACGCTAAAGACCGTAATTTTGTTTTTGACTCTAAGTTGAGTTATAAAGTAAATGAACGGGGGCAAATATATCTGACATGCAAAAATCTTTTTAATACTGAACAGTATTGGATTGATGTTTACCCAAACCCTGAGCGAAATTTTGAGGCGGGAGTCTCATTAAAGTTCTGATAAATCCCGCGAACCATTTTATTAATGTTTTGCTTACTTCTTAATACAAAATTCATGTAATATGCGTTCTAATGACTGTATGAACAGACGTTTTTGATAAAAAAACAATCCTAACTGCTTTAATATGAGATGCTTAGGTTTTGTGTTGTGTGGTTGGTAGTCAATTTTTGACTAAAAAAAACAAAAAGTGCACAAAGAATTTGAAAAACTGCACAAAAAATTGTGCAGTTGCACAAAAAATTGTGCACTTTTCTCAATTCTTTGTGCACTTTTTGAAAAATGAACATAAAAAATCGTAAAAATGTAATTTATTATTTCATTATATTGACAATTATGGCTATAATTGTTATATATGTTTACATGTATAACAAGTCTTCTTTCGTAAAAGAGCAGAATTGTTTCAAGATTGGTGCTGTTTTTCAAAACAAAGGAGGTTTTAGTCCTTACTATTTTAGCAGTTTTGATAATGTGTTTATCACAAATATGATGTATTCCGGTCTTGTGATGTATGATAACAGCGGAAATGTTGTTCCCGAATTAGCAGAATCCTATGTAATAGCTTCAGATTATAAATCAATTAGATTTGTTTTAAGAGATAATATTTATTTTCACGACGGAACTCTTGTTACAACAAAAGACATTAAATATACCTTTGATAATATTATAAGTAGAAAATATTCTAATTTTCAGTGTATCTGCGATTTTATAGAGCGTTCTGAAATAATCAGTCCCAGAGAGATTATCTTTTACTTGAAACAGGTTTATCCTATTCCTGAATATTTTTTTACTACTAATATAATTAGTTCCAAAGAAGAATTTAATGAGGAGAAAATTAAGTCTAATCCCAACGGGACAGGGATGTTTGAATTATTTAAGCAGGATAATTCTGATGGTGTGTTTTTAAAACGATACAAAAGGCATTTTGATAATATAAAAAGCAATATTGATTTCTTATACTATAAATTTTATCCCGATAAGAAGAAAGAATGGGCCGGATTTTTAAGGGGGGAGATTGATTTTTTTTACAATCCTGATTCGATTCAATTAAAGGAAATTGAAAACTCTAAATGGTGTAAGGTCATATCATTCCCTGATTTGAGATATCATTTAATTAATTTGAATATAAAAAATGAGTTTCTTCGGGATATTGATGTAAGAGAAGTAATTGATTTGGCAATCGACCGTAAAGAAATTCTTGAGAAGGTTTTTAATAATAAAGGAAGAGTTATATCAAGTCCATGTGGTGCTATGGGTTATACTGAGGTTAGTGGTATGCTTAAGGCATCTAATTCTTTAAAATCAGCATACAATATTCTTATTTCTAAAGGTTTTATTGATTCTGATAACGATGGAATATTGGAAAAAAATGGTAAATCATTTCATTTAAAATTGATTATAAATACTACTGTCAAGGAATTGAATGAAATAGCAAAGCTTATCAAACTACATCTAAAGAAAATTGGAATATATGTTGAAATAGAAAAAATTGATAATATTGAAGAATATTACATGAGATTGGAAAAAGAACAGAATTTTGATTTAGCGTTTGATGAAAAACTAATTTATTTTGCCGATCCATGGGCATTTATTTTTTGGACTAAAGATTTTGGAACAGAACCGTATATTCTCGAGAAAAGCGATTTATTTGCTGAAATTTTCTGGAAATTGTTATTAACTAAAAAAGAGTCCGAAAAAATAAGATATGTATCTGAATTAATTTCACTGATTAAAGAAGAAAAAAAGAATTTATTCCTTTGTTATCCGGTAAAATATGTTGCCTTTAATAATGATTATGATTTTTCTGGTATTGATTATGCACATCCATTTAATTTTAATGTATCTATCCCCAAAATAACCAAAACAAAAAGGAGGTGAGAAAATGAGATTCAAGATTATCAAGAAAGGCGTTAAAAGTGCTCTTGATGTAAGAGGATCTGCTTGTTGCAAGACAGGTCCTGTTGCTTATCGTGCTGCACCGCAGGAATAAGCATCAATTTTTAGGGTAATTCAGGGTTTAAGGGGGAATTTACCCTAATTATTAATTATTAAGGAATAATGTGTTATAATTAAATGGAGAATAAATGAAGCCTTCGTATTTTAATGTTTTTATCAACGAATTTCCTAATGAAGATGAAGTTCTTGTTTATAATGCCAGAACTCAGGCGATGGGTGTTTTTGATACCGGTTTTGCAGTTTTGCTTGAGAAATTTAAGGGTAAGTCCATAGAATTAAATCAATCTAAATATCAAGAACTGATAAATGAAGGTTTTTGCGTCGAAGATATTGTTGAAGAAGAGCAAATTCTTTCTGATTGGTTTAAAGAGAATTCTAATGACAATAAAGAAATGAATGTGACCCTTTTAACCACTTATAATTGTAATTTTGGATGTCCTTACTGTTTTGAGAAGAATATAAAAAACAAATCAGTGGAAATGGATAAAGATACTAAAGCCAATATTTGCGATTGGATTATAAAGAAAATACGTGAACGAAAGATCAAAAAATTAAATATATTTTTTTACGGCGGGGAACCTTTGTTAAGAAAAGAAGTTATACATGATATTGCTTCCCGGTTTTTTACAGAGTCAAAAAAATTGGGATTTGAATTCAAGTTTGGAATAGTTACAAACGGGTATTTAATAAACAGGGAAGATACTATGAAATTCCGGGAATATGGACTGGATTTCTATAGGATTACTTTGGACGGAAGCGAGAAATGGCATGATAGTTCGAGATTTTTGAGAAATGGAAACCCAACATTTAACAGAATTATGGAAAACATTAAAAATGAAACTGAAGATGTTAAAATACTTTTATCCGGTAATTTCACAAAAGAGACTATGCCGGGATTTAGTGATTTAATTGATTTTTTAAATAATAATAATTTAAATAAGAAAATTCATTCTATCGACTTTTCACCGATTATGAATACTGAAGCTATCGGCTGCAACAGTTTTCACGATGCTTGTTTTAAAAACATGGATGAAGTATATGAAATATCCAGATTGCTGGAGGAAGAAATAAGTAATAAGGGATTTAAGAAAAGCAGGGTTGATATTGCAATGCAGCGATGTCCTTTTAAAATTAAGGATACCTCTGTAACTATTGCTCCGGATGGGGATATTTATAAATGTCCTGCAACTGTCGGGAAAAAAGAATTTCGGGTTGGTAATGCCGCTTTTTTAAATTTAAATCAGCTTAATAGTTACATTTTAGGCAGGGAAATCTGGCGGGATTGCTTTCCCTGTTCTTATTTGCCTATTTGTTCAGCCGGCTGTTATTTCAAAGCTCATGTCGAGAAGGGGAATATGTTTGCGATTGATTGCCCAAAAAGAGAGTTTGAATTGACATTGCCAAACCAGATAAAGGCTAAATATAATGAATTGCTATAATTGTATTACATTTATTAACAGATTTAAATTATATTTAATCTCACTTTTGGGGCTTTCTCTTTTAAGTGTTTTGAATTATTTTTATTTTTCTCAAGGAATGCTTTATTTATATGAAAAAGTTTCGTCTGAAGATTCTCATTTTTTATTAATATGGGGATATGTTTTATTGGGAGTTATTGCATTTAATATAATTCTTTTTCTTTGTAAAAATATCTCAGGTTCTCTTGCCTCAGAAATAAGTTTATATCATAAACAAAATTTTGTAAGTAAATTAGGTTTAATTCCCTTTCAAAAGATAGACAAAAACAGATTAAATTCTATTCTGGCAAAACTTTTTAATGCTGATTTAATGGGGGAGTTTGAAAACTACCAATATAATTTAATAATCAGCTGTTTGCGTGCATCAATTCTGACGGTTTTATTAATCAGTATTTCTGTATATTTACCGATGTTTTCTCTTCTTTGTTTGCTGCCCTCTACGGTAATTTTCTTTTTATTTTCATATTTATATGAAAATAAAAAAGATTTTTCAGTTGAATATAAAAATGGATTAAGGGTAAAGCGTTTTGTTTATGATATTGGAAATTTATATCCGTTTTATAAATTTTATTCTGAAAAGAAAAGTGTTTTTGATGAACTTTTGAAACAAAGTTATGAAATTAGCTTAAAAGTCAGAAAAATATTAAATCACAAACAGATGCATTGTCTTCTTTTTTGTATGTTCGAATTTCTTGTTATATCCGCCGGTTTGCTTCAATTTTTTCTAATCAACGAAAAATTGATTGGCAGCAGGTTAATCGATTTCTTAAGCATTGGTATTTTAATCGTTTTTTTCTATTACCACATAGTTAAGTGCGTTGAATTTCATTTATTTCAGGGTTGGCAGAAATACCCTGATTTCATTTCTTTTATAAAAAAGAATGAAAATATGTTTATTAAGGAAGAAAGCAGTAGTTCCGTTAAAGAAAATTCCTGGCTCAATAGATATTCAGATAAAAGGGACCTGGCTTTGGAAATTGTTAATTTTAAAAATGAATCAAACAATGAGTCGGCCCTTTGTCTGGAGATTAAAATTGGAGAGAAAATTCTGATTGTTGAAGAGAATCGGAATAATAGTATGTGTCTGATAAAGTATATTTTAGGAATGATACATAATACATCCGGTTATATCTATGTTTTAAGTAAGAATATAAAATTTTGGGGTGAAAAGAATCTTTTAAATATTTTTTCAGTTTTTTATGAAGATATTATATGGGTAGATTTTGAAGACCGGGAAATAAATAACAATAAATTTGAAGAATGCGAAAGAATCATGAAAGAAATTGGAATACGTGAAATCCCGGATAATAATGTAGATGAGGAAATTTTCCTGAATAATGATATCTGTCAGAGATACTTACTTGAATTAGTTAATTTATTTTCAAAGAATGCAAGAATTTACCTCTTAGATTTAGATTTGAGGATTCTTGATGTTTTTCCTAAACTAAGAATTTTATTCAATAAGTTTTTAGAATCACTGTCTCCTGATAAAACGGTTATTTGTTTTACAAGTAAATTGTCAAACGAAGAATATTTTGATAAGATTTATCTTTTAGAAAATGGGGAACTTAAAAAAAAGCATAATATAAATCAAAGTTCAAACTTTTTAGAAGAAAATACAATCAATATAAATGAAAACGTTATTAAAAGACATCGTGCAGTTTTTGTCTAGTGCTCTGAAATTTTCACGTTTTAAAAAAATATTTAGATTCAATAACAGTATATCTCTTCAGCTCAGGTTAATAATCTTTCTCTTAATAGTTATTCTGATAGTATCTCATGCGGTTTTAATACAGAATCGCTTGGAAAAACATATCATAAATAAGCAGTCCGGGAATGCTGAGCGAGTTCTTGAGCTTACGGTAAGAAATGTGGAAGAAGAGATAAAGAATTCAAGTAAAATTCTTCTCATGTTATCTAAAACGTATGAGATGGTTAAAATGAGGCCTATAGAAGAAGAGGCTCTTTTGATTCAGACTTCCCTGGAAAATACTAATTTTGAATGTTTGACGATATTTGATAAGGAAGGAAAAGAAATTGCCTGTTCAGAAATAGAAAATAAACATGAGAAAAAAGGAATGGCAGAAATATTGTCCAAAATACAATCGGGCAATATGTATCGCTCCCAAGTAGAGATATCGAAGGATTATCATCCTTATGTGGTCGAAGCCTATCCCATAGCCGATTTAAATGATAATTTCAGGGTTTTACATGCTGAAATTAACTTAAGAGGAATTTGGGAATATATTGACTACATTAATTCATGCTCAGTGTTTGAAAAGTTGTTTATAGTCAGTAAAAATGGGGTTTTATGTGCCTATGAGGATAAAAAATTAGTCTTAAAAAATGATGATCCTGAGATAAAAAGGTTAGTAAATGCTTCTTTAAGTGCCAACGAAAATCCGGTGTATTTTCAATTGAATAACAGGGAAAACTATTTTCTTCTGTCAAAGGAATTGGAAAAATTAAACTATTTGCTGGTATATCAAGTCAATGTTTCTGTCATAAAACAGGAAATAAAGAAACTTAACTGGATGATTTTCTTTGTCTCTTTTCTGATTTTAATAATCGGCATAATAATTATTCAAATATTGGCAAAAAGAATATCTAACCCGATTCTTGATCTTGTACGTGAGTTGGAATTTGTAGGACAGATTGAGGTTAACAGGAAAATGTTATATGAAAGAAGAAAAGATGAGATAGGTACTTTATTTCGGGCATTTTATGATATGAATAAGAGCATAATTGAGGCAAAAGCCAGGGAAAGATTAGCGATTATTGGTGAATCGGCCATGGGGATCTCCCATGAAATCAAAAACCCTATGACTGCCATAAAAAATTTTATTTCCTTATTAATAATGAATCCTTCAGACAAGGAAATATTCAATAAATTTAAATATGTAGTACCTGAAGAAATTGAGCGAATACAGAAAATGATAGATGATTTATCAAATTTATCCATAGGTAAGCCTTTAAATAAAACTGATTTTCTATTAGAAAAAATGATTAATGATGTTTCAATGTTATTTGAATCAGATATGATAAGTAAACGAATACAATTTGTTAAAACGATGCATGTTCAGGAACCTCGTATTTTAGGGGATTATGAGAAATTAAAATCCGTATTTGTTAACTTGATATTAAATTCAATACAAGCTTTGCCAGAAGGCGGGCTTATAAATATCGAGGTTATGGAAAATTCATGTGCATTTCAAGAGCGCAAAAAAGAATTAAAAATTGTTTTTGAAGACAACGGTGTCGGTATAAACCCTGAAATAATACACAAAATATTTGATCCTTTCTTTACAACTAAAAGAAAAGGTTTGGGAATTGGGTTAGCTGTGGTAAAAGGAATCATAGAACAACATAATGGGACAATTGAAGTGTCATCAGGTGGTGAAGGTACGGGTACAATTTTTACAATCAAAATACCGATATTCTAGAAATTTTCTATTTATTTTCAAAAATTCAATATTTCGGCACAGTATTTGCTTAATAGTACTGTATGAACAACATAAATATTCCAAATTTTACCGGTGAAATTGCTTCTCTGATTTATAACAAAAGAGGGAAGATTTTATTTTCATATAATAAATCTAATGATTTTTTCCGAAACACTGATGATATAATTTTGGGAAAAACAATTAATGATATATTTACTACAGAGGAGTCTAAAGAAAGATTCGATTGTATAAAAAAAATGATAGAAACCGGTGAAGACATGGAATTGGAGTATGAAGTTTTGCATCAGAAAAAAATATTCAAATATAAATCCAGAATGATTCCTTTAACGGATTTTTTAAGTCGAAATACTATCATATTGGAATTAATATCAAATTTAGAAATAAAAAAAGTCCAGGATTCCGGATCTCAAGTAATAAAACGTCTTAAGATGAGAAACGAAGCTGTTGACAGTCTTCTGGAAAATATTCCCATTCCTGTTTTTAAAAGGGATGAAGGTTATAACATAAAGTTTGTAAATAAAAAATTTTGTGAGGATTATGGGAATGCAACCGGCAAGAAGTGTTTTGAATTAATGCTTGAATGTGAAAATTTGTGTAAAGGCTGCATGGATTATAAAGAAAAAATTCCATACCTGACGCAGGACTTTATATTATGCGAAAAAAATAAATTTATTTTTCATACAATACCTATAAAAGAACCGGATGGCGATTCGCTCTTATTGGGTTTCGGAATGGAAAGAATAAATGAAGATAATAAAAATATTGAGCATGATGTTAAAACTATTATTGATTCGAAAGAAATAGAATTGGCTACAATAAAAGCAAGGCTTTCCGATGAGATTAAATCCCGAAGTGAAGCGGTGATTGAATATTCAAAAAGCGTCGAGAAGTCGCATTTGTTATTTCACAAATCCATTGTTCCTATATTTATCACCGATTTAAACGGCTGTTTAATTGATTTAAATGAATCTGCCATGGATTTGTTTAATGAAGGTGTTTTAAGTATAAAAAATAAAAGTATTTTTGATTACGTTATAAATGAAAATAAAAATATTCTGAGGGATATTTTAAATTCTTTGACCAGTAAAACAGTAAATACAGAAATTATCTTTTCAATTAATAACATACAAATAACCTGTGAATTAAATTTATGTAAAATTGAATGGAATGAAGAAAAAGCGGTATTGATTTTGGGTAAAGATATAACTGAAAAGAAACAACAGGAAAAAGAAAACCGTAAACTGATGGATGAACTGGCAGAACGCAATGAAGATATGAAATCAATGCTGCAAATAATAACCCATGATTTAAGGAAACCGCTTATAAATATTCTTGGCTATTCTGAAATTTTAGACGAGGAATGTCAGGAAATTAATAATATTGCTCATAATGAGTATATAACTGTTCCGGAAATAAAAGAATATATTAATTCTATCAGACAAAAGGTTCAATACAATCTGCATTACATAAAAAACAGCGGTAACAGGATGTCATCATTATTGAAATTGTTAAGCAAGATAATGAATGCGGATAAAATTAAAACAGAAATAAAGTCTCTGGATATGAACAAAATAATAATTGAAATCATTGAGGATATGAATTATCAAATAACTCAATTTGGCGTACAAATAAATTTTGATAACCTGCAAACCTGCCTGGGAGATGAAATACAGATTAATCAGGTGTTTTATAATCTCATAGATAATGCAATTAAATACAGAGATAAAAACCGGCAATGTAAAATATTTGTATCAAGTCAAATAAAGGAAAATATTGTTGAATATTGCATAGAAGATAACGGCATCGGAATTAAAAAAGAACTTAAAGATAAGATATTTGATTTGTTTTACAGAATAGATGACTCTGAAGGTATTGATGGAGAGGGCGTCGGTTTAACTGCTGTAAAAAATATTGTCAAGCGTTACAATGGAAAAGTATGGTGTGAATCTGTTTATGGTAAAGGAACAAAATTTTTTATAGAACTGCCGTCAGGGGATGGAATTTTAAATGCGAATACGATTTAACCGCGGATTAAACGGATTATGCGGATTTGATTAAATTTAATGTAGAGACGTTGCGCGCAACGTCTTTTTTGATTCTATTTACAGGGAAAACAATGCAGCTAAAACCGATGATTATGTAGCGCAATAAAAAAATATTTAGAAATTTAAGATATTGTATTTGATTATTACTATTTTAACAGACATTACAGGGCTGTTGATGCACACGATATAGAAAAGTGTGACTAAAATTATTCTCCGTGTAAGTCCGTGGCAGAAAAAAAATCTGAATAAATGATAAAAATTAAAGTCTTAGTTCTTGAAAAAAAATGAAATATTAAATCCGCGTTAATCTGTGAAATCTGCGGTTAACTAGGGGAAGGTGTAGATAAAAAATCATCTTATGAATGATAAACTAAATTATCCGGTATTTTATTTTAAATATTTCATACCTGCAAAGATGCGCAGTGTATTGAAAAAGAGCGTCATTTATTTTCTGAAATTTTTCAAAATGGAGATAAATTTGATTTACAATGACACCTTTGCGACACAGAATTTCCGGAATAAAACCTGGACTGAGGATTTTTGCGATTTTGTTTTAAAAACATTTAAACCGGAATCAGTCATTGATTTTGGCTGTGGAACCGGGGATATACTGGCACCCTTTGAAAAACGAAATTTAAATGTTCTGGGAATTGACGGAAGTTTTTCAAATAAAAAATATTCACATATAAGAAAAGAAAATTTTCAAATCTTTGATATACGGGAAAAATACCCGAATAAGAATAAATATGATTTGTGTATCTGCATGGAAGTGGCCGAACATATCGATGAAAAATACAGCGAAACATTAATACATAATATCACAAATTCAGCGCCGATATTAATTTTTACCGCCGCAGGTCCAGGGCAGGAAGGAAATGATCATTGTAATTTGCAGCCTAAAAGCTGGTGGATGGAAAAATTAAGAAAATATGATTTTGAATATGATGATAACTTAACAAATGATTTTATTCTTCACATGAGTAACATGAATGATGTTCAATCCTGGTATATCGAAAACTTAATGATTTATCGGAAATTTTAATTTCATAAAAATACGTTTATGGCTGAACCCGATTTTTGTACGAAGGGCAGATATTCGGAAACATGATGCCTTGTCTTACGTAAGGTCAGGCAAGGTTTGCATAATAGGTCGTAATAAATTTAATTTATTTTAAATTTCAAAACGATATTTTTTAATTCATTCGACATTTCAGAAAGATGTTCTGCCGCTGTCTTTGTTTGTTCTGAGGCTGTAACAATTTTTTGCGTGGCACTGTTCATGTTGTTTACGTTGGAAGCTATTTCTTCGGAAACCAATGAAGCTTCTGAAATATTTTTTGAAGACTCCCTTGCTGCAGAAGAGGTTGTTTCTATGTTTGAGGCAATTTCATTTGTTGTAGCGGATTGTTCTTCCACAGAGCTGGCTATTGTTTGGGTAATATTATTTACTTCATCAATTATTTTTGTGATTTTTTCAATTGCTTTAACTGCACCGGAGGTATTGGACTGCATTTGTTCGATAAGGCTGCCTATTTCTTCAGTTGCAATGGCAGTCTGTTTCGCAAGTTCCTTTACTTCATTGGCCACTACGGCAAAACCTTTGCCGGCATCTCCTGCGGAAGCCGCTTCGATTGTGGCATTTAATGCAAGTAAATTTGTCTGATCCGCGATATCGTTAATGGTGTCAAGAACTTTTCCTATTTCCATGGAGGATTCATGGAGTTTTTGCATGGTTTGATTTACCTCTAAAGCCTGCTTATTGGCATCTGTTACGACAGTGGAAGCTATGTTGCAGTTTTTAGCAACTTCACTTAAAGAAGAACTCATTTCTTCTATGGCTGTAGCGACTGTGTTTACAGAGGAAGACATCTCTTCTGAAGATTCTGCGACATTACTTAGGTTTGCAGACATTTGCTTGGTAGAAGCTGCAATATTGGACGTCTGTGAACTTACTTCTTTCAATGAAGTAGCCATTTGAGCTGCTGTAGTTGAAAGTTCATTTGAAGATACGGATAAAGTTTCGCTGTTGGTTCCAATATTTTTGACGACCTCTTTAAGGTCACAGGACATTTTGTTAAGGCTTTTTATTAGTTCGCCTATTTCATCTTCAGAATTAATTGCGACTGTATTCGTAAAATCACCTTTAGCAACTGAGAGAGCCAGTTCTTTTCCTGCATTAAGATTTTTTGAAATATTGGAAGAAATTATAACACCCAGCGTTATTGCAATTATAACAGCAATTATTGTAATAAATGGTATTACGGTTTGGGCCGTCTTATCGGCTTTGCCTGCAGATTTAATAGAGGCCTGCATTTCTATGTCAGCTTCTTTGAGTAATGAATCTACGAGTTCAGTTATTTGATTTATTTTTTCTGACATCACTTGCATCTTTTCTTTGCGTTTGGATTCAAATTCAATACTTTTCTTTTTTATGATTTTTTCTATCTTTTTTATTCCGCTTTCTATTTTAATTTTGAGCGGCTTAATTTCAATATAAGCTTTGGATTTTTGTTCCTGTTCGGAAATTTTATCTATATCTTTTGCACCATTAAAAAATTTAGTATGTGATTCTTTTAATTTTTCAATAACAGATAATAAATCCTTATCTTTAAATGTGGACTTGAAAAGCCATTTGCCTAAAAAAGTTTTAGTTGAATCTATTGCGCCTGGAAATTTTGTTGCCATTGTTACACTGTCTTCAAACAATCGCAACCATTCGTAATATTCTAATTTGGAATATGATAAAAAATCTTCAAAGGAAGTGTAATTGCCGTTATCTACAATGATGTTGAGTTCTTTAAGTTCTTCTTCTTTAAGGATAACAATTTCACTAACAATGCTTTTTAGTTCATCTCCGATATTTTTTGCTTCATTTGCAAGTTTCAAAATTATTCCCGAGGCTTTAGGAACTTTAAGATTTATTTTATCTTTTCTATACATATCCCCGAAAAGACTTTCCATAAACTCTTTTGATTCAGTTCCGTGGATTGACATCGCAAGCCACATATCAAGATCGTAAATTGCTTCATTTACTGTTTCTTTTGTTTGTTCTAAATTATTTTTTGAAGTATTTAGAATTGTTAATTCTTTATTGAGATTTGATAATGAAATAGCAGCTCGAAGAGAACTTTGTTGAATTGGAGACATGTTTTTAGCGATATAATCGCCTGATTTGCTTATTTTTCTGGACATTACTATGCCAATTACGCCCGCTAAAACGACCAGTAGCGCCACTGAGAGAAAGCCTGCCAATAATTTTTGTTTTAACGTGAATCGCATAAATATCTCCCGGTTAATATTTTATTATAAAAAAAAGGAGCTTTTGTATAAAGCTCCTTTAAATGCAATTTACATATTTGCAGATATGAGAAATAAACTTAAGAAATTTAGTTTATTTAAATTAATGAAATTAGGATAATTTATAACCGACATAAAGAATTCCAATTATTTTACCTTCTTTATCTTTTATTGGCTCATAGCCTGTTTCATACATGGAACCTAATATATCCGCTTTTCCATAAAAAGCCTGTCCTTGTTGAATAGGCCCGATAGCAGGACCTTTGGGATCCAGGATTGTTCCGATAGCTCTATTGCCTTCCTTGATGACGTTTGTTGATACGCGGATAAATCCGTCGTCTTTTGCCATGAATATGGTGGCAGTCCCGCCATTTACATCAGCAACTTCATCCACAATATCGTAATCTCCGTTTATTCTGGTGTCTCCAAATGATAATATTTCATCAACTAGTTTTGCTTCTCCCAGTTCAGAGGTTTTATCCTGCAGCATCTTCATGGACGCTTTTACTTTTGCAGCAAAATCTTCCTGTGAGAAAACATTAAAGTTAAAAGAAATTATACCGGTTAATAACATGATACTAATTGCGATTCGTTTCATATTTAACACCTTTCTTTAATTGAAAAAATATTACGAAAAATAAAACTTGTTTCTTTTATAATAAATCCGGGATTTTCTCAAGAGCAATATTATATATTTATGATGCATAAAATGTTGTGTGTGCGTGGGTAATTCTGCATTAAACGATGTCAAAAAAGACGGGAAATGGTTAACTAATAAATATGGCGGCGGTTCTAATAACAGCATAGAAAATACTTTTAGTTTAAGCAATTAATTCTATAATTAATGTTTTACAATATAAAAATATTCTTCTATAAACATAAACCATAAATTATGAGATATTTAGATGTTATGTTTAAAAGAATTTTATTTGTTCTGACGATTACATTTTTGTTTTCTTTTTCTGTATTTTCAGAAAAGTCAAAAATCGTGCTTTTATACCCAAAAAATTCTGTTTATTTATCTAAAATAGCCAAAGATACTTTTGATGCCCTTTATACATCTTATTCTTTAACCAATATCAATACAAATGACGATGTTCCGGATGAAGAAATTCTAGCGGAAATAAAAAAAGATACTTTTTCTTATGGAATTTCATTTGGAAAAAGAGCCGCAACATATCAGAAACTGATGAAAATTCCCGGAGTATTTGCATTTGTAAATAATCCATGGAAAGAAGGATTGTTCAATGACAATGAGAAAGTTGCTGATTTGACGGAAATTTCAACGCTGGTTGATCCGGAATATATTATTGATAATATGAAAAATACATTAAAAAATAAAGTTATTGGATTGGTACATTCAGATGAATTAGCACCTTTTTTCTTGAAGGAAATTGAAAAAGCCTCAATAAAAAATGATTTTATATTGGTGACTGAAAAAGTCGATAAGACAGAAGATGTACTTATTGCTTTTGAAAAAATAAAAAGAAAAGTTGGCGCTTATTATATTACCCCTGATGTGGTTGTTTACAATGCAAAGACTCTGCCTTTTATATTTAGAAATTCGATTGAAAATAAAGTTCCTATTATTGGGATAAGCAAGGCCATGGCTCAACAGGCGGCTTTAATAAGTTTTTATCCCGATTATGAGGACATTCCGTTTCAGGTTAAAGAAATTATAGAAGATAAAAAAAACAGTTATTCTGAAAATCAGATAGTTTATCCAAGAATGATTCTTCACTCAATTAATCAGAATATTTGTAAAGTAATGAAGTTAAATTTCCCTGAGGAAATAATTAATTCTGCGAAAGAAATAATAGAGTAATCTAATTTATATTTTTCTAAAATAGAAAGGAGAAAATAAGGTGATTTTATTAAAAAAAATAAGAATATTATTAGCCGGTATCTTTGTCATGAGTTTAATTCTTCCGGCAAGTTCTCAAACTGCCGAGGAACAATTGCAAGCGATTTTATTTCAGGATTTGCCAATTACACTGGCAACCAAAACAGATAAAACTGTTTCAAGCGCACCTTCAACCATTTCAGTTCTTTCAGGGGATGAGATAAGAAAAACAGGTGCGTTAACTTATATGGATGCTTTAAGACTCTTACCCGGAGTTGAAATTTCTCTTGCACGATTTGGACAGTATGAAATTGTTATAAGAGGAATAAAAACCAACGGCAGTGAAAAAGTTTTATTGATGATAGACGGGCATGCTGTAAATGAGGCGTTTTTCGGTGGTGGAACCACATTACTTGATGATTTGACTGTTGATAATATTAAACAAATTGAAGTTATCAGGGGGCCCGGTTCCGCTCTTTATGGAGCCAATGCTTTTATAGGAATCGTAAATATTGTTACGCTTAAAGCTAAGGATTTGAATGGTAAACAATCAGTTATTTTACAAACCGGTTCATGGAATACGAATAAAACAGGTGTTTTATTCGGGAAACAGACAGAGGATATGGGAATCAGCGGATATTTTGAATATTTTGACAGCGATGGTTCTGATGATATCATAACATCTGATCTGCAAACGGTGTTTGACGGGCTTACCGGTTCGAATGCTTCTTTAACCCCGGGAGAAATTAATTTCTACAGAGAAAGATATGATGCAGGTTTAAATTTAGAAAAGGGTGATTTTTCTCTTAACACACGCTACGTTTCACGTGACAGAGGTGATTACATCGGCTTGGTATATGCTTTGAATGATACAAGTTCAATGGATCTTCAGCAGGCATACGTAAATGCAAAATATAAGCAGGAACTATCCGACATCCTGACTTTAAATTATGATGTATATTATGATTATTTTAATGAAGATGTTTTGTTTCAAGTTTTTCCAAGAGGTTATACAAATTTTTTGGGTGAGGTTTTTCCTGAAGGTTATATTTATCATTTATTTTTAACAAACCAGAAAACAGGCGTGGATTTAAACACCGAAATCAAAACAAACCGGTTTGGAAATATTCTTGTCGGGGCGTTATATGAATATATTGATCAATTTAATGTGGGTATTGATATGAATGCCCATCCATATACAGGCGCATATCTCGGGTCTGTAAGAGATGTTTCTGATACGTGGAATTGGAACAAGGAGTTGGTCAGAAAAATTTGGGCCTTATATATACAGGATCAATTTAATTTAACAGATACTGTGAATTTAACACTGGGTATCCGTCATGATAATTATGATGATTTCGGCGGTACCACCAATCCAAGATTAGGTTTTGTGTGGAAATTAACAGAAGAATCGAATTTAAAAATTCTTTATGGTTCAGCTTTTAGAGCCCCTAACTTCAGAGAATTATATGACAGAAACAACTCCAGTACTGTGGGAAATCCTGACCTTGATCCGGAAACAATTAATTCTTATGAAATAAGTGCCGATTATAAATTTGAATCTTTATATTTAAACGCAGGTTTATTTCGAAATGAAATTGAAGACATTATTGTTGAAGGTCCAAGACCTGCCCCGAATGATCCTTCTCCTTTTATTAATGTTTCCGGCGAAACTATTATTCAGGGTGTTGAACTTGAAACAAAATATTTATTAAATGACAGAAGTTATACATTTGCCAACTATTCTTATCAGGAATCTGAAGATATTAATGGGGGTGAACTACCGGACATTCCTGCGCATAAAGGTAATATGGGAATTAACTGGGGGATTAGAGAAATGTATGATTTGACGCCGACTCTTAGTATTATGGGGCCGCGAAAAAGAGCTGAAGGTGACACCAGAGATGACTTAGATGGTTTCTTATTGCTAAACTTAAATTTGAATATTCGTGAGCCATTACCGGGATTAGTGATTTCTCTTTCAATTATTAACCTTTTGGATGAGGAATATGCTGAACCCGGAACCCCAACAAATCCCGATGATTATCCGCAACCGGGTATATCATATTGGGGCAAACTTAACTTGTCTTTTTAATTTGATTAATTAATTCGGGCTAAAAGGACAACGTGAAATTAGCGTTGTTCTTTTTCCGGGTTTATTTTTATATATCAGAAACTTCGGATATTATTTGATTTAAATTATTTCTGGCTAATTTGAAATCGGGATTAATTTCCAGGATTTTTTCAAGGTGATTGATTGCACTTTTATAATCTTTGATATTGTAATATGCCAAAGCGATGTTGTTGTGTAATTCAACGGAATCAGGCGTTTGGGTTAATCCAATGCTAAAATATTTTATTGCCTCAGTGTATTTTTGCATTTCAAGGTATAAATTCCCGAGATTATAATATGTTTTTGAATAATCTGATTTCTTTGCAATAGCAATTTTATATAGCTGTATTGCCCGGTCGAAATCTTTTTGTCTGTGATATACAACTGCTAAATTATAATAATATTTATATTTATCAGGTTTTAATTCAATGGCTTTATTTATGTGATTTATAGCGTCTTTTGAATTACCTTGGTTAAAATATTCTATACCTAAATTATTATGAGCAAGATAATTATTATTGGTTATGGAAATTGCATGGGTATATAGAGATATCGGATTATTCCAAAAAGATATTTGTATTCGGGTAAGAGTCATTAGAAAAGAAATAACGCCTATAAATAAAACAATCCGGAAATATTTAAATCGGATGAATTTGCTTGTTACTTTGATAATAGCGGAGATGAAAATAATACTGATACCTATATTAGGAATATAAGTATATCTGTCAGCCAGGGATTGTTCGCCCACCTGAATTAATCCGATTACAGGAACCAATGTCCCGAGATACCAAAGCCAGCCAAAAAGCAGGTGTGGTGCAGTAATTCGATTTTTGATGCAATATACGGAGATTGTTAATAAGACAGAAATGCTGAGAAATATTTCTTTAACTGAGATTGTTAAAGAGTAAGGATAGAAAATTGCTAATTTTGAGGGATTGAAAAATAGAAATAAATATTGGTAATAAGCCATGATGCTGTTCAAAATCCGGTTAAACAAAGGAATTGTTTCCGTATCAATGATTGCATTTCCTTGGGATTGAGCTAATAGTGTAATTACACTTAAGAAAAATGTCATTGCGAAAAGTGGTATTTTCTCAAAAAGTATTTCTTTTGTATTATTTCCCCTTTTTAAAAGAAATAAATCGAGTAAGATGAGAGTCAAGGGGAATGTTACAATCATTGGCTTGGACATAGTCCCAAGAAAAAAAGCAAAAAACATCAATAAATAATTTTTGACTGTTTTATTCTGTATGTAAAATAAATAAAAAATTGTGCTTATAAACCAGAAGGTGGCACACAATAGGTCTTTTCTTTCAGATATCCAATTAACGGATTCAACCCTGAGAGGATGTATGGCAAACAAGAAACTTAGAATAAAACTTATTGTTAATATTTTGTTATTATAATTGAATTTATCCTTTAAATAGGTGGATAGGATTAATGAAATACAAATAAAAAGAAGTACGGAATTTAATGAATGTAAAAAGATATTAGACAGGTGATGACCTTTAGGATTATCCTGATAAATCATGTAATCAAGAATATGAGAAAACCATGTAAATGGATGCCAGTTGGCACATTCAAAAGAAGTTAAAGCCCATTTTATGCTTGTTAGATTTAACCCGTGTTGAATATTCTCATTTTCCAAAATATATTTACCGTCATCCATGTAAATAAAGGAATTATTTAGACAGGGATAAAATAAAATGAAAACAATGATAAAGAGGCAAATACTTAGGATTAATTGTTTAAATCTCATTTAAGAAAAACCTAAAAATTGAAATAAATACAATAAATTAGAAAAAAACGTTTATTTTTCTGAACTTTGAAGGATATAATCAGCAACATTCATAAGGTCAGTGGCAGTAAAATCCTGGCCGAAAGTTTTGGGTGTATTGGAAATCAATATGGTTTTGAGTCCTGAGAGGGAGCCGGCTTTAATGTCGGATTCTTTGTCTCCGATAAAATAAGATTGTTTCGGATCTACCTTCCATTTGGCAATGGCGTCTTCAACCATTTTGGTTCCGGGCTTTCTGCATATGCAATTACTTTCCGGACTGTGAGGACAATAGAAACACTCTGCAATTTTAATGTTTTGAAGAGTCAGGTAATCCAGCATTTTCTTTGTGACTTTTTCATAGTCTTCTATAGTATAATAACCACGGCCAATTCCGCTTTGGTTGGAAATGATAATAAGAAGATACCCTAATTCGCTGATTTTACGGAGCCCTTCGATAGCTTTGGGAAGAAATTCAAATTTCTTCGGATCGCTTACATATCCATAATCAATATTTATAGTTCCGTCTCTGTCAAGAAATACTGCTTTATTCATATTATCAATTTTTCTCTTTCTTATACAAATTTAATAATCTTTCGCAGCTTATTTGAGGCTGTAAAGAAACAAACCACTTCTTAATTTAGGTTCAAACCATGTAGATTTTGGCGGCATCAACATTTCATTATCGGCTATTGCAAATAATGATTCGATTGAAGTAGGATAAAGAGAAAATGCCACTTTCATTTTATTTGAATCAACAATTTCCTCTAATTTTTTAGTTCCATGAATTCCACCTACAAAATCAATGCGTTTATCTGTTTTAGGATCAAGAATACCTAAAATCTTGTTTAAAACATGATCTTGTAAAATTGAAACATCTAAAGAAGCAATAACATCCTTCGGATCAAATAAAGCACCTTTGGGAGTTAATACATACCACTTGTTTTCCAGGTACATGCTGAAAGAATGAGGTTTTACGGGTTCTTTGTTTTTTTCTTTTAGTTCACTGACATTGAAAGAAACTTTTATCATATCAAAAAATTCATTTGCAGTTAATCCATTTAAATCCTTAACAACTCTGTTGTAAGGAAGAATCTTTAATTGGTCTGACGGGAACATTACCGACAGAAAAAAATTATAAGGTTCATTTCCGGTGTGAGAGGGATTTTTTTGTTTTCTTAAAATGCCGTTCTTTGCAGCTGAGGCGGCTCTATGGTGGCCGTCTGCAATGTAGAGAGATTTTATCCTGCTGAAAATAGAAACTAATTTTTCGATAACGGATTTATCTGAAATTATCCATAATTTATGATTAACATTATCATTTGAGCTGAAATCTAAACAAGGTGCGGATGATTTCATAATATTTCCAATAATCGTGTTTACGTCATTGGAAGATTTATATGTAAGAAACACCGGTTCCAAATCGGCATTGACTACATCAATATGTTTGGTGCGGTCATTTTCTTTATCGCTTCTGGTTTTTTCATGTTTTTTAATATCATCTTTAATATAATCCTCCACGGAAGTAAGGCAAACTATACCGTTTTGCGTATGAGTTTTTGATGTTTGTGAATAAACGTAAACAGATGCTTCCGGGTCCTGAATTAATATTTTATCATCCTGAAATTTCTTAAACAGTTCTTTTGCTTTGTTATATATGGAATCGTCATATTGATTAACAGAATCATCAAAGAGTGCGTCTGATCTTGTAATTTGAAGAAAACTTTGCGGATTTTCTTCGATAATTTTTCTGGATTCAGACCTTGAAACAACATCATAAGGAGGTGCGGAAATAGCTTGTGCAAATTTTAAATCAGGTCTTATTGCTTTAAAAGGTTTTATAGTTACCATACCGTTATCCCTTGTTAAAATTATTATATAGTTGGAAATGGCTGTGGAATTTACATGAAAGTTTTTAATATTACAATCAAAAAAGGGTCTGAAAAATAAGATTTATTAACCAATAATAATATTTTTAATTAAAAACAATTGTAAATCGATTTAATTTTTATTAGCATAAATTTTATAAATAAGAGGTACTTACAAAACCTTCAATCTTGTTTATCCGACAAGAAACAAAACGTTAAAAAAGCAGAGTTTATATGGAAATAAATGAGCATTTTGAAACGCTTTGTGACGAAGTCTGGAAACAAGAGGTGAGTTTTTGCAATTACCTCATAAATTATTTGTTTTTTTAGGGGATTTAACTTCATGAACAATAAAAGTGATTTAATTATAGTAACAGGCGGGGCGGGTTTTATCGGTTCAAATCTTGTGACCGCTTTGAATACTTTAGGTCTTGAAAACATCATTGTTGTGGATTCGCTTAATGAATCAGAAAAATGGAAAAACCTTGTAGGTTTGAATTTTACGGATTATCTGGATAAAAAAGATTTTATTGAAAAGATTGCCAAAGGTTCTTTTGATTATATAAAAGCAAAAGCAATATTTCATCTCGGAGCCTGTTCCAGAACTACAGAGAGGGATTCCGATTATTTGTTGAAGAACAATACAATCTACACAAAAAAAATCGCATTATATGCAATTGAGCGGGATATTCCCTTCTTCTATGCCAGTTCTGCAGCAACATATGGTGATGGAAAAAAAGGATATTTGGACGATGAAGAAAAACTTATTGAATTAAATCCAAGTAATGCCTATGGATTTTCTAAACATCTTTTTGATCTTTGGGCGCATAAGAAAGGATGGTTGAAAAAAATCACCGGTTTTAAATTTTTCAATGTTTTTGGTCCGAATGAATCCCACAAAACCGGAATGACATCAATAGTTTATAATGCTTATCATCAGATAAAAGAAACAGGAATGATGAAACTTTTTAAATCCGACAATCCTTCCTACAAAGATGGTGAACAGAAAAGAGATTTTGTCTATGTTAAAGATGTTGTTTCCATATTAGTTTGGTTTCTTGAGAATCCCGGTTATAAAGGCATTTATAATATAGGTTCCGGAAACACAACCACCTGGAAATACATAACAGAATGTGTTTTTAAGGCAATGAACAGAAAACCTGATATTGAATATATTGATATGCCTGAAATTCTAAAAGGGAAGTATCAGTATTTTACTTGTGCTTCCATAGAAAAACTTAAAAAGATTTATCCGATGAGATTTACTTCCACTGAAAATAGCGTAAAAGATTACGTGGAAAATTATTTAATGAAATGATGAGGTAATTGTAAAACCTCCCCTTTTGTTCCCGGACTGCGTTACAAAATGTTTATAAATGCTCATTTATGGCCATATAAACTCCGCTTTTTCATTATTTTGTTCCTTGATGGATGAACAAAATTGAAGGTTTTGCAATTACCTCATGATGATTTAATCACGAAACAGCAGTAAGCGGATCTTCTTTTTTATGATTGAGCGCCAGTAATCCGGCATTAAGAGCAGCTTTTTTTGTTTTGAAAACAGCCATGAATCTTCTCTTGTGGCAGAAAATCGCCTCTTTGATTCCCAAGGTTTGTCCAAAATCCTGATCAAGCAATCCGGCCCAGGTATTCGGTAATTTAAGCCGGCTGGAAAAAGGCTTTTCCAATGATTTTGATACAGTATGTAAAATCCATTTGTTTTTATTAACGGGGAAAATTACAAGCTTTATATTATAGCAATCATTTTCTTCAAAGATATATTCTTTCCATGGAATGTTTTCATTCAGGATTAATATTCCCGGAATCGGTTGTTTTTTCTTGTGAAGGTAAAATAAGAATTTTTTCTTGTGTTTTCTGTTATGGATATATCTGGATTTCAAACGTTCAAAGAAGAAAGAAGTGAATTCCAGGGCCTTATGAAAACATTTATGATATTCTTCTTCTGTAGCCGGAGGCAGTGGATTAAAATATCGGATAACATCCGAAAAAGTACAGAATCCTCTTTGAGAAGAAAAATCACCGTTATCCTGCATATCTACACCTTTAATGAAAATGTTTTTAAGATAGTTTGCAAATTTTGTATCCAAAACCCCTTCATTTCTCAGCCACTCCAAAACCATTCCTGCAGTGGCAAGCGTTCCGCTGTAATTTTTCTGATGATGGTCAAATTTGCGTATTGAGGGATCGTAAATTCCGCCTACATCAAGCATGAAATCCGCTGTTCCCAGAATTTTTGGGTCGCGGGAACGTATGATTTTAATTTTCTGATAGGCAAGTTTAATCAAAGAAATAGCAACAACTTCATCGGCATGAAAATCTCCGTCATGAGTTGCTGCAGTTATAATATAATTATTATCGTGATTTATTGGGTGAAACATCTTTTATTAAAGAATTTTTAATTTAAGCATTTTTAAAATTTAATTTTAAAGTTTTCAATGATAATATTAACAAAAATAATTTATTTATTCTTGAATCGAATGAAAAAAATAGCTAATTGATATTATTAAATAAATTAAACAGGAGTTTTATCATGCTCGATTTTTTTATGGATAATTTTTATACTTCAAATGAATTAATCAATACTCAGCTAAAAGAAATTGAATTTTCTGTAATTGATTTTGAAACTACCGGATTATATCCGTATAACGGCGATAGAATTGTGGAAGTCGGAATAGTCAGGGCAACCCATGAAAAAGTATTAAAAAAATATGAGTCTTACATAAACCCCGGAATACCGATTCCTGAAGCAGTTTCTAAAATCAATAATATTACTGACGATATGGTAAAAGAGGCCCCTTCAATAGAGAAGAAGATTGATGAAATACTGGAGTTTATAAAAAATTCGGTTGTTGTTGCACATAATCTTACCTTTGATATTTCTTTTTTGAATTTTCAGCTTCAAAAAATGAATCGTCCGAAATTGGATAACTGGATGCTGGACACAATTAAAGCCTCGAAAATAGTATTGCCTGATTTAGAAAGATATTCTCTTGAAAGCGTAACAAAAGCGCTTAAAATCCGAAATCGGGAATCGCATAGGGCGCTAGCCGATGCCGAAGCAACGGTTAAAGTTTTGCATTCATTGATAAAACTTATTCCTCCCGCAG
>AMFJ01025357.1_pt1 | contig 30583 bp, 25 predicted proteins | sample 427208 | NCBI WGS metagenome assembly AMFJ01 (sample SAMN02954298, study PRJNA114691) | groundwater metagenome | biome: aquatic; feature: subsurface aquifer; material: sediment; isolation source: subsurface aquifer sediment | place: USA: Rifle, CO | collected 2008-08 | reverse complement strand
CATCTTCTTCGGGCCCCGGTTGACCAATCCAATAAATTTTTCGGCCGCGCGGATCCGCTGCTTTAATGGTAGGCTCAGCCACATGACGTGTTCCCAAACGAGTGACTTGAATACCGCGAATTTCTGCTAACGGTAAATCAGGCACATTCACATTTAGAATAGTATCTTTAGGCAATGGATCTTTATTCAGATTCAGCACCAGCATTTTAGCGATCTCTGCTGCAGTGGCATAGTACTGACACTTAGGGCCTGCCAAAGAAACTGCGATGGAAGGCAATCCTAAAAATCGTCCTTCTGTCGCCGCTGCAACCGTACCTGAATATAAAACATCATCACTTAAGTTTGAGCCTTCATTGATGCCAGAGACGACCATATCAGGCATTTCATTTAATAATCCTGTCACCGCTAAATGCACACAATCTGTGGGTGTACCATTGACGCTAATAAAACCATTTTCAGATGTCGATGTACGTAGTGGGTTATCTAACGTAAGTGAATTACTCGCCCCACTGCGATTGCGGTCAGGCGCAACCACCGTAATTTCTGCAATCTCTTTTAATGTTTTTGCTAAAAAACCTAACCCAGGTGCTAAAAAACCATCATCGTTACTTAATAAAATTCTCATCTATTTTACCACCTGATAAAATGTTTCACCTTTCTTGATCATACCTAAATCTTCCCGGGCACGCCCTTCAACGGCGCCTTGGCTTTGTTGCAAATGCTCAACTTGCAATAATAATGTTTGATTCCGTTTTTTTAATACATCATTTCGTGCTTGTTCAACCGCTAATTGTTTTTTAAGATGCATCATATCGATGATGCCGCCCGATCCACACCATAATCGATATTGCATAAAAACAAGCAATCCCAGTAATAAAAGTGACACGATGACGTTTGATCGAAAAAATTCCATCAGTTTATCATCTCTAAAAAGCAATCAAATTGTTTGAAAAAAGTTCTGCCTGCATATTTTCCTTGTTCACCCAACTCTCTTTCGATCTGCAGTAATCGATTGTACTTAGCTACCCGGTCTGAGCGGCATAACGATCCTGTTTTAATTTGACCGGTATGTGTGCCGACAGCCAAATCAGCAATGGTAGTATCCTCTGTCTCGCCAGAACGATGGGAGATGATAGTATTGTAGCGCGCCTTCTTTGCCATCAAAATAGCAGCCACTGTCTCAGTCAAAGTGCCGATCTGGTTTGGTTTAATGAGAATAGCATTAGCAACATGCTGATGAATACCCCTGCTCAATAATTCTGTGTTAGTCACAAATATATCATCACCTACCAACTGAATTTTTTTGCCTAATGCTTCAGTCAACACTTCCCAGCCTTCCCAGTCTTCCTCTGCCATGCCGTCTTCAATGCTAATAATGGGATAACGCTCAACTAAATCAGCCAAATAATCTGTCCATTTTTTTGCGGTCAAAATTTTATTTTCCGCTGTGAGTCGATATTTTTTTTCATGATAAAGTTCATTGCTTGCTACATCCAACCCCAAACAAATATCTTTACCCGGCTGATAACCCGCTCGTTTAATTGCTTCAAGAATGACAGTAAGCGCTGCTTCATTAGTAGGTAAATTAGGTGCAAAACCGCCTTCATCGCCTACACTCGTGCTTAATTGACGTTCATGCAGCAATCGTTTTAAATGTTGAAATACTTCAGCACCATACCGCAATGCTTCGGCAAACGTCGGCGCTCCGACTGGCAAAATCATGAATTCTTGAATATCTAAGTTATTATCTGCATGCGCACCCCCATTGATGATATTCATCATAGGAACAGGCAGCATACAAGGTTCATCGCCATTTAAATAACGATAGAAAGGCATGTTTTCTTCAGCTGCGGCCGCTTTTGCACAGGCGAGGGACACAGCAAGTAATGCATTCGCTCCTAACCGTTCTTTATTTTGAGTGCCATCCAACGCAATCAATGTTTCATCAATTTGCGATTGATGAGAAACATCCATGTGATGCAACGCTTTATCAATTTCACCATTAATGGACGCAACTGCTTTTAAAACACCTTTACCTAAATAACGATTTGCATCATGATCGCGTAATTCCAATGCTTCTCTTGAACCCGTCGATGCACCTGAAGGCACTGCTGCATACCCTGATTTTCCTGAGAGCAAAGAAACTTCTGCCTGAATAGTTGGATTACCGCGAGAATCGAGAATTTCCCAGGCGGTGATTTTTTCAATTTGCATTGATGCAAACTCCTTGATTAAATTTCTAGTACTGTTTTCACAAAAGGAATGGTCAACTTACGTTGCGCTGCTAAAGACATTTTATCTAATGCATCCAATGCTGCAAATAATGTCGGCATATGTCTTGGACAATGTGTCAGGATAAATTTACCGACTTCTTCAGATAAGGTCATACCGCGGCGTTCTGCACGCATGATGAGTACATGTAATTTTTCATTGTCCGTTAATGATTGTAAAGGAAACACTATCCCGCATGATAGACGGGAAATCACGTCCGGCAAAGTCAAACCTAATGCTTTTGGTGCTGCATTAGCTGTTACAATCAAATGCCCGCCTTGATCATAAATTCTATTGTAAGCATGGAAAAAAGCTTCTTCCCAAAGCGGTTTACCCGCCATCGCATGAATATCATCAATACAAATCAATGATAATGATTCAAGTCCCTCAAAAATGTCGGGAGAAAAATCAATTAAACTGCTTAAGGGGATATAAACAGATCTTATTTGATGTTCATTGGCTTTATGACAACACGCTTGTAATAAATGCGTGCTCCCTTGTCCGCCTGAACCATAAAAATAAATCACTCGCTCGCCGTGTCCCGATGCTGATTTTTTTAATTCTTCTACCAATAAATTATTTTTGCCAGAAAAATAATTGGCAAATGTCGCATCGTCTTTTAAACCAACGCCTAAAGTTAATTGATTGATGTTCGTTTGTTTAATCATTGGTATAATTGACTAGCATGATAACGTTGATTAATAAATCGCAGCATCACCATGATGACTGACGCAACAGGTAATGCTAACAATACGCCAAAAAATCCAAATAGTGTTGCGCCCGCTAATACAGAAAAAATAACAGCGACGGGATGAAGCCCAATACGATCCCCCACTAATTTGGGCGTAATGAACATACCATCTAATGCTTGACCTATCAAAAATAATACCCAGACAGAAATAACCGAAACAAAAGTACCATCCTGCACAAATGCAGCAATACTCGCGGTAATAATACCAATAATAATACCTAAATAAGGCACAATACTTAATAAACCCACTAAAAGACCGATCACTAAACTAATTTGCAACCCAATCAATGAAAGCCCAATCGAATAAAAAATACCAAGCGTCAGCATCACCATGAATTGTCCGCGAAAAAACGCGCCCAAGACTTCATTGCATTCTGTCACTAATTTAACAATCGTAGGTTCATATTGTCTTGGCAGTAAGCTATGGATCCCATCCACCAACTTACGCCAATCATATAGCAAATAAAAAGCAACGACTGGAATCAAAATTAAATTTAATAACCAGTGTAATAATGCAACACCCGAATACAACACAGCTTGCGCAATAAAGGCAGCCGCTCCGCCCGCTTTTTCTAAATTTTGGGTGAGCTGTGTTTTCAAGAGATCGACATTAATCAATTGTTCAATACCAAAATATTCTTTTAACCACGGTATGATCGTATTTTGCAGCCAAGCAATTCCGTTAGGAATGACTTGCGATAAAGTCACTATTTGCGCTTCAATCAAAGGCACCAATAATAATGTTAACAATAAAATAATTAACAAAACCACTAAAAATACAATAATCACCGCGGTCAATCGCGATAAATGCAATCGCATTAATTGTTTCACCAACGGATTCACTAAATAAGCCAGTAATGTACCAACCAAAAAAGGCGTCAAAATAGGCGCTAAGAGATACAAGAGTGCGAAGAAAATCGCCGCAAGAATAACCACGAATGTTTTATTCATTTAATGATTCCATTGATAAGTTAATAGAGTCCCATCATTCGACACTGGCGTTAATTTTTTTTCTGGAGAAATGCCTTGCATAAAAGCATCTGCTGTACCGCGCAAACTAATATCTAAAATAACATCACTGCCGCTCACCCGCACTAATTGAACATCTGTCACTGCAGTTAAATGCTTAAGGTAATTCATCAGATGCAGAAAATCATCTGCTTCGCTGACATCCGTTATTTTTAAACTCACCCTTGTTTGCGCAGTATCGGTCATGAGAACTGCATAACGGCTTCCTAAGGTATCCGCGAGATGATCAGCAATCGCTGTTAATGTATCATTCATTGACGTTTCTTTGGTATTCCAGCTCCACTGATTATCTCCTATCACTAATTTCCATTCCGCCTTATAACCTTGAGCATCTTGGACAATATGCCCCACTAACATTCCATCGCTTCCATAACGTTTGGCTGCATTGGCCAAAGTAGGAATTGCCATCGTCGCAATATCATTCACTGTCATGACATTTAAGTCCGTCATATCCATTTCAGGAAAAATAACCGGCACTCCTCGACGGTCCATATTTTGTTTAAATAAAAAGGAAACTGGATTCACTGAATCACTTGTGATGATATCAGGTGACTGACCTTGGGCTTCGTTATCAAGCCAAACTAACAGTAGAGGCCTATTTTGTGCCCAAATAGGAATACCTGCACTCCGCAGTAATTGATTCACGCCTTCTGGATCAAAATTTAATTGCAAAATATAAGCTTTAGCATTGTCTTTGAAGGGTGCAGCCGAGTAGCTAAATTCCTGGATGAATGTACCCGCTGAATTAAGCTCCGCTTTAATTTTAGGATTATTAGGCACTTCATTGTTACCACTGACTTTCACTAAAACTTGCGCTAATCCTGCCGGCAGCCAATGGTTCCGCTCAGCAGATGATTGAGATACCACTGGCATTGCTGCTTGATAAAGTCTTGTGACCCGCACAGCGGCTGCCGTGTGCAGCATACAAAGTAGAAAAATACTGACGGCTAATAATTGTTTTTTCATCAATCACCTTAAAGTATGCTGTTCTTCATTCCATTCATGATGAAGAATAGAGCTAATTTTAGCTCAAAACATCAAGATAACCCATATTTTTTCATTTGTTGCTTGCTTTTTTGACGAAATAATGGTCATATACGCACTTAAAGCTATACTTGATGTTACTCCCTTCCAAAATTCTCATCCATTTTAGGCAGGGTCACTGCCTAACTTAGGTTTTTTTAAGTATATTTTGAATACGTTCGCAAGCAAGAGGCCCCACTATTTCCTTGTCAGAAATATAGATGAAGCCCTCTCTGGCTCGCATTTATATTATTTTAACGAGGAAAACACGCTATGACATTTGCAGAATTTAATTTAAATCCACACATTTTTAAAGCGATCGACGCTTGCGGCTACAAAAATCCAACTCCCGTCCAGGCAAAATCGATTCCTGAAATTTTACAAGGAAAAGATGTGGTTGCATCCGCACAAACGGGTACTGGAAAAACCGCTTCATTTGTTTTACCCGCCCTGCATCGTCTCAGTACCAGCAAAGCATCCCACAAACCACGCATTTTAATTTTAACGCCGACGCGTGAACTCGCGACTCAAATAACAACTGCCGTGACTAAATACGGAAAATTTTTGCGGGTCAATATTGCAAGCCTAGTAGGCGGCATGCCCTATCGCCAGCAATTAAGAAGTTTATCAAAACCTGTTGATATTATCGTAGCAACACCTGGACGCTTGCTGGATCATATGAGTAACCGCCGTCTGGATTTATCCGCCATTGAAATGCTGGTTCTTGATGAAGCAGACCGCATGCTAGATATGGGATTTATTGATGATGTGCAAGAAATTGCGAGAGCAACGCCTGCTAGTCGTCAAACATTATTGTTTAGTGCAACCGTTGATAAAAGATTGTCGCATATTATTAATCGATTATTAAAAAATCCCGTACAAATCAATTTTTCGAACGAACAATTAACGCCGGTTAAAATTAGCCAAGAATTATATATGGCAGATAACCCGCAGCATAAAATGCGATTACTCCTGCATTTTGTTCAAGATAAAAAAATGTTTAAAGCGATTATCTTTTCCGCTACCAAAATCAATGCGGATAAACTCGCCGGTGAATTAAGCAATCAAGGTTATGCATCAGCTCCTTTACACGGTGATTTAAAACAAAATGTGCGAAATCGCACACTCGAACAATTACGCCGCAGTAAAATTCAATTTTTAGTCGCAACAGATGTTGCCGCACGCGGTATTGATGTCGAAGATATCACGCATGTGATTAATTATGATTTACCTAAATTTTCGGAAGATTATGTGCACCGTATCGGACGTACAGGACGCGCAGGAAAATCAGGCACAGCTATTTCACTGGCTCTTGCAAGCGACAGACGTCACATAGAACGCATCGAACGATTCATGAATCAACCGTTACCGCGTAAAACCATTCTAGGGCTTGAGCCAAGGAAAGAAACCCATCCTCCGAAAAAAAATCAAGCCTCGGGTCATAAAAAGAAAAAAAATGCAGCAGACAACGCGCGCAAGCGTTTTTATGCAGACAATGGAGAATCTTTTTCTCATAAACCGAAAAAAAAATCTGCTAAACGCTCGTATTCTGCCGCCCCCAAAAACTACTCAAAAAAACCTAAAAAACATGGTGCTAAGAAGACAGGATCAAGCGATCGCAACAATCGTTTCGCTCGCTCACAATAATCACCGTTGTCTATTTGATTGTTCCATCTAAATCATGTTAGCTTTCTATAGAAAGCTACATGCTCTAGAATGGGTTGCATTAAAGATGTGTTGTTGAAAAATAAAACGCATTCATGAATGCCCCAGAATAAATGGAGGAATCAATGAAAATAGAAAATAAAATCTCTATTCTAGGTTGTGGTCATGGAGGCATGGCCTTAGCCGCTGATTTGAAATCAAAAGGAGCTCAAGTTGCACTATGGTCAAACCCTAATCATGCGGATAAATTCAATAAAATCCTTGCTAAAAAAAATGAAATTCTCTTAGAAAGCAATCATACTCAAAAAACTGTAAAATTAGATCTACTTTCCTATCATTTATCGGAAGTTGTCCAATTCGGAAATGTCTTATACAACTGTACGCCTATGATGGCACATGTCGCGCTTTTCAAAGAAGTTGTTAAGAGCTTAAATAAAACAACCCAAAAATTATTTATCAATCTCTCAGGCACCTTTTCCAGCATTGACCAATGGCTGCATACAAAAGATCGAACCGTATTTCATAGACTCAAGGTTTTTGACACCTCTACTTTTCCTTACGCCTGCCGGGCTGGCAATGATAATAACATCTCTATTTTAGGCAGAAAATCCTCATTAACGATCGCGCCGCTTTTTCCTCAGGATATTCACTATCTTGACCGATTAAAAGAACCATTCAGACCTGCACTATTTAACAAAATACAAAATTCTTTTCAGCTTGGATTAATGGGGAGTAATGCAGTATTTCATCCTGCAACTGTATTATTTAATGCTCGCTTGATAGATACAGGCTGCTCGTTTTTATTTTATAAAGATGGCATTTCAAAAAGAACATCTCTATTACACGAAGCATTGGACAACGAGCGTATTTTGCTCGCTAACACCATGGGTTATGAATTGAATCCGGGTGTTGATGATGATAATAAATATTATGGCACTAATTTTACAAATAATTATGAGTTTTGCCTTCACTCAACCGTCCATGGAAAAATAAAATCGCCAACAACACTCAATCATAGATTTATTACGGAAGACGTTGCGTATGGCCTTGTTCCATTATTAGCACTAGGAAAACTACATCATATTGAATTATTAAATATTAACAGTGTCGTCAATATTTTTTCTACCATTATGGGCATCGATTATTATCAGCATGGGCGAAATTTAGCGGGGCTTACTCAACAACAGATTCATGAGTTTTCATGGCTCCATGATACAAAAGAATACGCCTAATGAAAAAAACATTGATCTTGGTCACATCTATTGTTTTTTTTATTGAACTATTGGACACAACAATATTATACGCCTGCGCCATCCCTATTACTCATGATTTCAAAATAGGTGCAGCTAAAATATCACTGCCTATTATCTCCTATCTGATGGGAACCTATATTCTCATTCCTTTATCCGCCTGGTTATCACATCGATATAATCGAATAAAAATTATTATTAGTTTACTCGCAGCATTTTCTTTGTTTTCTATTTTCTGCGGATTATCTTCCGAGTTATATATTTTTTCAGCATGCCGTTTTTTACAGGGCATCACGATTTCACTCTGCAGCACAATTGCTCTTATTACCTTGCTATCGGTTTGCACACAGAAGGAAATGGTCCCCTTGATGGGATCCATCAATATTCTTGCTTTATTTGGCACGGCAATTGGGCCATTTTTAGGAGCATTTTTTTCTTATTACATGTCGTGGCGAATAGCATTTATGATTAATTTTCCGATTTGTTTCTTAATGGTTATATCCTTAATGTCATTAAAATCATTAAGTTTTCAACCTTCCGCCTATCAAGCCAAGTTAGATTGGCTAGGACTGAGCTTAATCTCTTTATCTCTTGTCATAATGTCCATTGGACTTCAGCAATTGAACACGACCGTGACACTATCATGCTTACTTATTTTAAGCGGAGTTACTTTAAGCACGGCTTATCTATTAATTTGGCAAACGAGACAAAAAAAAGGAATTCCCCATAAAAAAGAATCAATCTTGGAATTACATGTATTTAAAAACCCTGATTTTTTATTTGGTATATTGATTAATATCATTGCGCGATCAGCGATGTGCGGTTTACCCATCCTCATCAATATCCTGCTGCAAAAATTGTATCACTTTTCTGTGATCAAAGCGGGCGGATATCTAGCCGTCATAGCGAGTGCCGCAATAACAGCAAAACTAGCCTCTTCATTTATCAATCAATGGAGCGTACATAAATCCATTATTTTCTTCACGGGCTTTGCTGCTCTTTCGATAGCAGCACTCTCTCCGCTAGAATGGTTAGTGAGAACCGGTTTTTTATGGACAGCTTGCTTTCTTTTTGGATTGACGACTTCTTTGGTATATACTGTCATGAATGCGGCACTTTATATTACGCTGCCGCGCACCGAAATTGCGAACGCGAGTAATATTGGAACGATCATTCAACAATTTTCGATTGGGCTTGGAATTGCGATCGCTGTAGGCGGGTTAGCATTATTTCAATCGTCACATGGGATAACAGGAACAGAAGAATATCAAAAAACTATCCTTATCTTCTATCATCGAATTTGTGATTTTTTAGCCTTTCTCATGCTGTTGAATACAATCATCTCGATCTATTTTAATATATATCGAAAAAATAATTTTTTATCAAAAGAACGATGCCTTATCATCCAACCTAATCTTTGAGGTATAAAATGTATTTTTTACCCCATTTTCCCCTGTATCTAAATCCCATTTTTTTATTTGGACTCACATTATTATTAGGTGTATTAGGTGGAGAAATTGCGCGAGTTATTCGATTTTTACCAAAAATTTCCGGCTATATTGCTGTTGGCTTTTTAGTAGGATCAGGCGGTTTTAACATTGTGACACCTTCTTTACTAAGTGATGCGCGCATTTTTGTTGATGTAGCTTTAGGTCTTATTTTATTTGATTTAGGCCGCCATCTTGATGTGAATTGGCTGCGGTACGATTATGGTCTATTGCCTATGGCAATTCTTGAATCAAGCTTAACTTTTATTTTAGTATTTCTCGTGCTTCTACATTTTCATATCCCATGGCTGCCCTCAGCTCTTGCGGCAACTATTGCGGTAGCAACATCACCTGCCATCGTCATGATGGTTGCCTATGACCTCTCTGCCGAAGGACCCGTCACGCGGCGCACTTTCATATTGACAAGCTTGAATAATTTATTTGCTTTAGTCTTATTTACAATATTGTTACCAATGACCCAATTAAAAACCTCTGCACATCCCATGATATTTCCACACATCGCTTATCGATTATTAGGTTCTATGACTTTGGGAGTTATGATGTTTATAGTTATCGTCAATATGGCTCGGTTCATCGGAAAAAGTAAAGAAAATCAATTTTTATTATTTGTGGGCGCTATTACCTTAAGCATTGGCTTAGCAACATCCTTAAATCTCTCATCCATGTTGACTGTATTTACTTTAGGAATAGCTGCGCGCAATTTAGATCACAAACATCGATTAACAGAAGTTGATTTTCGTTGGTTAGCACGATTATTTTTTGTTCTTTTGTTTGTTATTACTGGAGTTTATTTACGAGTGGATGGCTTATGGCAAATGACAGAAATTGTAATAGTCTTTATTTTAGTAAAAATTATTGCAAAAATGACCGGCGTTATGTTATTAAGCCATGCAAGTCATCTTACCAAAAAACAAGCGTTTGCACTTGCTCTCACTTTATCACCGATGGCTGAATTAGCCATCGGCATGTCTAACAGATTGATTGATTTTAATCCCAATTTCAGTCATTCACTTATTATTATTATTACCGCGGTTGTTTCAATCCTCAATATCCTAAGCCCTGTTGCCGCACAAATTGCTTTTATTCAAACGGGTGAAACCATCACTGAGCCATCCTTAGGAAATGTATAATGAATACCCTGCCTTCTTTTAAAGCAAGCAAACCCTTAACTCTCGGCATTGAGTTAGAATTGCAATTAGTTGACTTACATCGTTTTAATTTAGCTATGGAAGCAGAAGATTTTTTACGGCGTTTGTCTCATATTCCACATTCAGGAGAAATCAAACCTGAAATTACCCAATCAATGATTGAAATTAATTCCTCCATTCATTCTTCCTATTCTACTTTGCTGGATGAAATGAATACGTTAAAAAAAATTATCGTTGAGACTGCTGATCAAGCACATATCGGTATATGCGGAGGGGGCACACATCCTTTTCAACAATGGAAAAAACAAAGAATTTTTCAAACAGAGCGATTCGCGAGCTTCTCTGAACAGTATGGCTATATGGCCAAACAATTTACCGTTTTTGGTCAGCATATTCATATTGGTTGCACTAATAGTCATGATGCGCTCTATGCATGCCACGCGATGGCGCGCTATATACCCCAATTTATCGCACTTTCAGCTGCTTCTCCTTTTCATCAAGGTGTTGATACGACTTTTGACTGTTCCCGTCTAACCGTCATAAGCGCTTTTCCATTAAGCGGCACTCCGCCATGGATTCTTTCTTGGGAAAAATTTGCTGAATATTTTAAAAAAATGGTTAACTTAGGCATTGTTCAAAGTATGAAAGATTTTTATTGGGATATTCGCCCAAAACCTGAATTTGGCACCATCGAACTAAGAATTTGTGATACTCCTTTAACAATAGCAAAAGCGGTTGACTTGGCCGCGTACGCACAAACTCTAGTCTTTTGGTTACTTGATAAATATCCGCTGCTCTCTCGAGATATTTATCTTACCTATCTTATCAATCGATTTCGTGCAGCTCGTTACGGTTTGGAAGCAATATTCATTGACCCAATTCAACAAATTGAAATACCTTTAGCCGAAGACATTCTGCAGACATGTGAACAATTAGAGCCTTATTCAGTTATCTTAAATAACCAAGCCGCGTTAAAAAATATTTATCAAATGGCCGAGAAACATATTAATGATGCGGCTTGGTTAAGGCAGCAATACTCAGATTTGCAATCTTTGAATGATGTGGTCAGAAGTCAAACAGAACTATGGCGAGGCGATAGATCGTAAGGATAACGTTCAGCTCTACGAGGGGTGAGTAAACTTAAGGCAATTTTTTCGAATTAGGTGTTTACTATACTGGATTTTCCCCCACAAATGTAATATATTCAGGATTATAGCAGTGTTTCGCACCTAACTACACGGAGGCAGCATAACTGCTGAATACTATGCTGATCAAATCACAACTGATTGCTGAAATTAGCCGACAATTACCTCATCTGCCGGAAAAAGACATTGCGCTTGCCGTTAACAGCATCATTGAGCAAATGAGTGATGTGTTGAGCAATGGCGGCCGCATTGAGATTCGCGGTTTCGGCAGCTTCTGCTTGCATTATCGCCCGCCCCGTAAAGCACATAATCCTAAAACCGGCGAAAAATTGGTAACTAATCCTAAATACGCCGTCCATTTTAAACCCGGCAAAGAATTACGCGAACAAGTCAACAGCAGCCGCCATCTTCCATTACAAGACATTATGGACGATAGCGATTCTGATGATGATATGTAGAAAAGCGGGTAGCGCCTTTTTGATATCGGAATAAACGCCAAGAATAGCTTCCTCTTTTTTTCATCCTGTAACAAAGGATGGGTATCCATCGAGATTTCCTCTCAGTCAATAGACTTCCTATGACGAAAAAATGACAGCTAAATGACAATAATGTTATCTTTGGATAGAATACATTTCCCAGAAGTAACATTTGTACATTTATTCGAGGTCAGCGTGGATCTAAGTATTATTATTCCTAGCTTTAATGAGTATGGAAACATTCAAGAAATTGTGAATAGAATTCAACATGCACTGAAAGCATCTGAAATCCATTATGAAATTTGGTTCATCGATGATAGTCAAGATGAAACACCGATTTTACTAGAAACATTATCGCAACAACTTCCATGCGTACATTATATGCATCGAGAAAAAATGAGAGGATTAGGTACAGCTGTCGTCGAAGGTTTTGAACACAGCCAAGGAGATTATCTCATTGTGATGGATGCTGACTTACAACATCCTCCAGAGCTTTTGCCTGCTATTTGGCAAGAATTGCAAAGCGGTACAGATATTGTGATCCCTAGTCGTTTCATTACTGGGGGATCCGACGGTGGACTCTCTTTTTTTCGTCAAACTGTATCATGGGTGGCGAGAAAGTTGGGGCAAATAGCAATCAAACAGTTTCGCACCATTTCAGATTGCACAAGTGGATATTTTGGCTTAAAACACAGTGTCATCGATAAAGTAGCATGGCAAGCATCCAGCTGGAAAATTTTAATGGAAATACTTGTTAAAGGAAATTATTCAACCGTACGCGAAATCCCTTATCATTTTGTAGCACGCGATGTGGGGCAATCCAAAATGAATCTTCGAGAACAATGGAACTATTTACGTCACATTGTAACATTGAAAATGTATGACCGACATACTCGTGAAAGACCTTTCTCTGCTGCATCTTTATTTAAAATAATGCGATTAGGTAAACGCCGTGTATAAATATCATAAAGTTTTTTCATTTTTTTTCTTTCTCAGTCTCTCCTGTTTTTATTTTGGGGCAGGCGTTCTTTTTCATCTTAATACAGCGTTCCTGGGAAATACGAATTTCGATAAATTTATTTATATATGGAATATAGCCTGGTGGCCTCATGCTTTACATCACCACTTAAATCCTTTTTTTCCTGCTATCGTGTGGGCACCCACTGGCATTAATTTAGCGAAAGTCACATCCTTACCCGCGCTGGCTTTGATAGGATCACCCATTACATTATTATTTGGACCTATCGTTACTTACAATCTTATGATGCTATTTTCACCCGCTTTAGCGGCTTGGACAGCCTATTTATTGGCGCACGCTATTCTAAAAACAGCACGCTATGCGCTTATTACAGGTTATTTATATGGTTATTCCTGCTATATGATTTCTCATATGCTAGGACACTTAAATTTAGTTGCGCCTGCATTCTTGCTGCCTTTATTTCCACTGTTATTACTTTATTGGTTAGATCATAAAATTTCTTTTTCGAAAAGTATTTTCTTCCTCACTACACTGTTGACTTCTTTGTTCCTCATTTCTAGCGAAATATTTGTTACATGTACCTTTTTTGGAAGTTTAATATTTTCTATAGCAATATTTTTATTTACCGAAAAAAGATCCGACTTATTGCAATTTACTAAAATAATTTTTTTATCTTACTTATTCACAGCACTTCTGATATCTCCTTACCTTTATTATTTTTTTACAGATCATATCATGAATAAAATTGGAGCTGGCGTCACCGCTGCCTCCAATGATTTTCTTGATCTATTTATTCCTGATGCATTATTTCTATTGACCCAGGAAGCGTGCAAAGGATTAACATCCTTATTCACTTGCAATATTTTTGAATGGAATACCTATCTTGGATTAGGGTTAATAACAATATTAATTCTTTACGCTAATCAATTTTGGAAATTTAATAGCGGAAAATTTCTTATTTTGTCTGTCATAATCTTGACTCTTGCATCCTTCGGTCCATCACTGCATATAGCCGGATTTAAAGTCCTGGGATTCCCTTGGCGATTTTTATTCATGCTTCCTATTCTGCATTTAATTGCACCCGCTCGAATTGCATTACTTGCCAGTCTGCCCATCGCACTTTGCGTGGGATGCTGGGCACAAAAAAGTTCTTTTTCCATTAAAAGTCGAATGCTATTAGTAACGCTTGCAATATTATTTTTACTACCCACTTTTCATCAAGCATCTCGTCCAACAGTATTCACGACAACGAACAATCCTCTCTTTTTTAGCGCGGGTATTTATAAAAAATATCTCTCTTCAGAAGACAACCTATTAATATTACCTTATTTTGATAAAGGAGCTCAGTTATTATGGCAAGAACAGTCCCATTTTTCTTTTCGTATGGCAGATGGATACCTTGGCGATATGCCTGCAGCTTACCAAAAAGATGCTGTCAGTTTATATTTACTAAAAACCAAACCCGATTCTGCGCTCAACAAAAAAATATTCCTAGCGTTTTTGAATAATCATCACATCACAAAAATCATCATTGCCGATCGAACCCATCTCGCATGGTCATCCTTATTGAATCAAATAGATCCATCACCTCAAAAAGTAGGTGGTGTAGTGCTTTATCGTCTACAAGAAGGGCCCAGACACTGAGAAACTTCTTTTTCTTCTGTTGATGATGTAAATAAAATAATAAAAGTTCTTCGTCTGCTGCCTTAAGCAATCGGCAAGGTCACGCCGCGCTGGCCTTGATATTTTCCTTGGCGGTCTTTATACGATGTTTCGCAAATTTCATCTGATTCTAAAAATAATAATTGTGCGACACCTTCATTAGCATAAATTTTTGCAGGTAAAGGTGTGGTATTTGAAAACTCAAGTGTAATATGCCCTTCCCATTCAGGTTCAAGCGGAGTCACATTCACAATAATACCGCAGCGGGCATAGGTTGATTTGCCCACACAAATCACTAATACATTACGCGGCACACGAAGATATTCAACACTGCGTGCTAAGGCAAATGAATTAGGCGGAATAATACAGACATCAGATTCAACATTCACGAAACTTGTTTCACAAAATTGTTTAGGATCAACAATCGCGGAATTAATATTAGTAAATACTTTAAATTCTCTCGCGCATCGCACATCATAACCATAACTTGATGTGCCATGCGAAATCCTCTTGCCTAAATGTCCATCCCGAACTTGTTTTTCTTCGAACGGATCAATCATACTGCATTGCTCCGCCATGCGGCGAATCCATTTATCCGATTTAATGCTCATAAAGATTTACCTTTTTAATCATTTCTAATCACGATTTTTGGAAACTTACTTGAATCATCTTGAACCTGCAAGGAAAGTTTTGCCATTATTTTTTGGGCGATATTTCGATAAAGCGCAGCATAGGCACCGGCAGGATCCGCTACTACCGTTGGTTGACCGCTGTCAGTTTGTTCCCGGATAGTGATATCAAGCGGTAATGCGCCTAATAACGGAATTCCATATTGTTCTGCTAAACGAGCACCGCCCCCTTCACCAAAAATAGATTCGGCGTGCCCGCAGGCTGAACAAATATGAACACTCATATTTTCAACAACGCCTAATACTGGAATTTTAACTTTATGAAACATTTCATAGGCACGTCTTGCATCAAGCAAAGCAAGATCTTGCGGCGTTGTCACAATGAGAGCACCTGTCACCGGAATTTTTTGTGCGAGTGTTAATTGGATATCGCCTGTGCCTGGAGGCAAATCAATGATGAGATAATCCAAATTGTCCCACAGCGTATCATTCAATAATTGCTGCAATGCACTGCTGACCATAGGCCCCCGCCAAATCATGGGGGTCTTCTCCCCAATGAGATAACCAATTGACATCGATTGGATGCCATGTGCCACGATCGGTAGAATTTTTTTCCCGTCTTTGACCTCAGGTTCCGCCCGAATACCCAACATCAGCGGAATGCTTGGCCCATAAATATCAGCATCCAAGATGCCTGTACGAGCGCCCAGGAGCGCCAAGGCCAAGGCAAGATTGACAGCCGTTGTTGATTTTCCAACACCGCCTTTGCCAGATGCAATTGCAATGATTTTTTGGACAGAGGGTAATGCGTTCATTTAAAAAATGCCATGATTAAAGTGGCTCAATTATAGAGAATAACATGCTATAATTCAGCAATTTTTTAGAAGGATTGATTGTTTGCATGGTCGAACCCAAACGTAAAATACTCGCAACCTACGCGCTGCCCTACGCCAATGGTTCACTTCACTTAGGCCATTTAGTCGGATTCATTCAAGCTGACATCTGGGTTCGTTTTCAAAAAATGCGCGGCCATGATTGTCTTTATATCTCTGGCTCGGATAGCCATGGCACGCCCATCATGATTCAAGCTGAAAAAGCCAATATCACGCCCGAAGAATTAGTGACTGAAGTCCATAAAGAACAGGAAAAAGATATAGCCGATTTTCTGATAGACTTGGATCATTATCACACGACGCATTCTAAAGAAAATAAAGAATTAGTAGAAACAGTCTTCAAACGTCATCTTCAACAAGGCAATATTATTAAACATACGATCAAACAAGCCTTTGATCCGGAAAAAAAGATGTTTCTTCCCGATCGTTTCGTTAAAGGTGAGTGTCCGCGATGCGCTGCAAAAGAGCAATATGGAGATAATTGCGAAGTGTGCGGAGCAACTTACTCTCCAACCGAATTAAAAAATGCTTATTCCACATTATCGGGCGCAAAACCTATTGAAAAAGAATCGGAACATTATTTTTTTAAACTGACCCACTTTGAAAATTTCTTGCGTGACTGGACTCGAGGCGGCCATTTGCAAAGTGAAGTTACCCATAAATTGGATGAATGGTTTAAAGCAGGATTAAAAGAGTGGGACATTTCACGCGATGCGCCCTACTTTGGCTTTCAAATTCCAGGTGAAAAAGATAAATATTTTTATTGCTGGTTAGATGCCCCGATTGGTTATATGGCTAGCTTTAAAAAGCTTTGCGCACAAAAACCAGAACTTAACTTTAACACTTACTGGGATAAAGAAAGCCCTGTCGAACTTCATCAATTTATTGGTAAAGACATTATTTATTTTCATGCTTTATTTTGGCCCGCCGTTTTAAAAGGCGCTGATTATCGCACCCCGACTTCCATCATGACCCATGGATTTCTCACTATTGATGGGCAGAAAATGTCGAAATCGCGCGGTACATTTATTAAAGCGCGCACTTATTTAAATCATTTTAAGCCTGAATATTTACGTTACTATTTAGCAGCTAAATTAAGTGAGCGCATCGAAGATATTGATATCAATTTGGATGACTTCATTCAACGGATTAACGCCGATGTGATCGGAAAGTTTGTCAATATCGCGAGCCGCTCGGCGAGTTTTATTAATAAATATTTTGATAATCAATTGTCCGCCAAACTCGCTGAACCCTCATTATTTAAACTCTTTAGTGAAACAGGAAATACTATTGCGCAAAAATTTGAAAATTTTAATTTTAGCCAAGCCATGCGAGAAATCATGGCACTTGCTGATCGCGCTAACCAATATATCGATGAAAAAAAACCATGGCTTCTGATTAAAGATCCCGCAAAAAAAGAAGAAGCACACGCGGTTTGCAGTATGGGAATTGAATTATTTCGTTTGCTGATGATTTATTTAAAACCTGTGATGCCTTCTATGGCAAAACGGGTTGAAACATTTTTAAATTGTAATCCGTTTGTTTGGACAGATAAAAATAAACCTTTATTGCATCATAAAATCAATGAATTTGAACCCTTAGCAGAACGGCTGGAAAAACAACAAAGTGAGGCACTGAAAATGGACGCACAAAAAACCGCTGAAGAAAATACATCATCTACTCCTACTCCAAAAAATTTCATCAGTATCGATGATTTTGCGAAAATTGATTTACGTATCGCAAAAATTATTCGGGCAGAACATATAGAAGGTGCTGAGAAATTACTACGACTTGAATTAGACTTGGGCAATGAAAAGCGGCAAGTCTTTGCTGGTATTAAATCCGCTTATCAGCCTGAACAATTGCTTGATAAATTGATTGTGGTGGTTGCAAATCTCGCCCCACGCAAAATGCGTTTTGGTGTATCAGAAGGTATGATGTTGGTTGCGAAAGGAAATAGCGAAAAAGATTTGTGGATTATTAGCCCTGAAAGCGGGGCAGAACCTGGAATGAAAGTACAATAATGTCAAACGAAATGATTTTAAAAAAAGTTGCATTGATTCGAGAGGCAGAGTGTATTGGCTGCACCAAGTGCATTGATGCATGCCCAACCGATGCTATTTTAGGCAGCGCAAAACACATGCACACCGTTATCACGGCTGAATGCATCGGCTGCAAATTATGTGTGCTACCTTGCCCTGTTGACTGTATCGACATCCTAACATTCGACGCCGTTAAACCTGATCATACTCTCCGAAAACAACAAATTGAACATATTAAACACCGCTTTCATGCACGAAAAAATCGCTTACAAGAAAAAAAAGAGAATTCTATTGCGGCTTATTCGTTGGATAAACAAAAATTATATATTACAGAAGCCATCGCGCGGGAAAAAGTGAAAAAAACTAAATTTATTAACTCATAAAATTTAATTTTGCAGAGGAGAATGATGATGAAGAAAATACATTTTTTTAAAGGGATCATTTTTTTAGGGAGCTTGTTCAGTATGCTGTTAAGCGGAGAATTAAATGCAGCAACATCTTCATGCTCGATTTCATATGAAGATATGGGCTCTGGAAAACCGTTAGTCTTGATCCATGCATTTCCAACCGATCAACGACTTTTTAAACCACAGCAAGAAAAATTAAAGAAACATTTTCGAGTAATTACGCTTGATTTATGGGGATTTGGACAATCTGCCAAAACAGATGGACAAGCAATTGCGATGACAAACTACGCAGATGAAGTAAAACAATTGCTGGATAAATTACGCATCAAAAAAGCGATCATTGGCGGAGAATCGATGGGCGGCTATATTGCACTCGCCTTTTTACAAAAATATCCAAACAATGTAGATGGATTAATTTTATCAAATACACAATCAATTGCAGATAGCCCTGAAGCCAAAATCAAACGAGAAAAAACTGCGCTTGATGTACTGCAGCGCGGAACAAAATCATTAATTGATGGCTTTACGCCAAAAGCCATTTCCCCTAATGCTTCAAAAGAAACAAAACAATTATTAAAAAATATATTAACTGCCCAAAAACCAGAAGGTGTTGCATCTGCATTACGCGGCATGTCTTTACGGGAAGACACATCCGATACTCTTGCAAATACATCTTTACCCGTTCTCATTATCACAAGCGATCACGATGAACTGGTTCCAGCCATTCAAAGTGAACATATGCATACACTCGCAAAAAATAGCAAATTAGTTGTCATTAAAGGAGCAGAACATTTATCTAACCTAGATAAACCCGCTGAATGGAATCAAGCAGTGATTGAGATGTTTCACTAAATTTTACTACCCCTGGGAAACAATAAACATTCTTGGGGATAAAAAAATATGAGCCCTATCCTATGCCTATTCATCACAATACTCTTCTTCAACTCATGAAGTCATTGGGCTATAAAATAAACGAAACAGGGATGTGTTTTGGTTTTGCCCACATGGGCATGCAGGCTATTTTGGCGGGCGATCTTCAAACCTATAACCGGCGTTTGGCCTTATTAGAAGACCTGTATTTAGATAAGATTAATATTTCCAATGAAATAAAGTGGGTTAGAGATAAGGTCAAAGAAAGAAAACCCGATAAAACGCTTCGTACTCAAAAAGAATTAGATCTTTACCTGACTGAGCTGGAAAAAGATCTTTTAAGTATCCCTGCTTTTTTTGAAGGCGTGACCTTGTACTATTCCCCTTTTTCTTATCCGGATATTTTTGAAGAAGGAAAACAACCGATAATGCAAAACGCAGAATTAACTTTTCCGCGTGTATTGTCTCAAGAATTAACGACTTTAGTAGAGGAATGTGAACATAAATATCAAATTGAAACAGTGAATATCGAAGCCATCGATAGTTTTTCCGGTATTTATAACAGGAAAGAACTGCATAAATATTTTGAAACATTACGTGAAGCATTCTCAGAACAAAAGTACGATCAACCCATTAGTTTTATATTGCGATCCTCACATCATGCCATAACCGTAGGTTATGATCCGAAACAACAGTCATGGCAATGGATTGATGCAAGTGAAGCAAAAGAAATAAAAGGAAAAATAGTAAATGAAATAATGAATGCTTTTTCTTCAAATAATATCTCTGCTTTTTCAACAGAAATTTATGTTAAAAAACCTAATAGCCAACAAGCTAAAAATTGTTTGTCTGTATGCCAGGAAAAGAAAACCTGGCAAAATTTACATTGCATTACCCGAGAAAAAGTCAAAAAAAGAGATTCTGACGGAGTTTCTTGGTTATATATTACTGCAAAACGAAACCAGATTGAAACAATGAAATTATTACTCGCCGAAGGCGCAGATCCAAATCAAGGGTTCACTCGTAATGGCGTAGCGCCTCTTCATTGGGCTGCCTATCATGGTAATATTAAAGCCGTTAGTGCATTGCTTGAAGCAAAAGCGAATCCAAATCAAGCGCGCGTAGATAATGGCCTAACCCCGCTTTGTATTGCTACCCAAGAAGGGAATTTTGGCGCAATATACTTACTATGTAATAACGGTGCGAACCCCAATCAACCACGTACGGATACTGGCGAAACACCCCTTCATAAAGCCGCTTGTAACAATGACATTAATGCCGTCATTTTATTGCTTGAAGCAAAAGCAGATATCGATGCGACATGTACTTATGAAGTTTCCCTACTCAAAAAATTTGCAGAAATGAATCATAAAAAAAATGAAATGGAAAAATTAATAAAAAAACATGATATTTCAGAAAAATTATCTGATTTGACAGCATTACATTTAGCCGCGCTTTTTAATCATCCCGAGATAGTGCAGTTATTACTTGATCATGATGCAAGACATATCAGTGCTCATAATTTGTTGCCGCGAGATTTTGCTTTAGTGATGGGCAATCAAGCGATGGTTGATATGTTAGATGAGTATAATATTAAAAAACGGCTTCAAGAAGCAGAAGATCATCAATCGTCATTTTTTGTTTTTTTAGGTCGACGTATGATTTTAAAAAAAATGCGGGATGAAAAAACTCCTATAGAGATACGAAACAATTTTTTTGAATTAGATAACTTTGCCTCTCAATTAATAAAACTCATTCCTCCCAATATATTTAAAAAAAATGAGAAAGAAATTCAAGCATTAAAAAAATTAAATCAGATTATTTCGGAAACTTATCATCACTTTTATTTATCTCATGGGAAAGAATTTGAGATAGTTCTTAAAACATTAGAAAACCAAGCGCAGTTGATTTTCATTAACCTTAGACCGCCACCTGCGAGCACTATTATCGGATTATTTAAAAAACCTAAACCTTCCCCTTTATATCATTCGATGCAAAAAATATTAGAGGAACATCGATACAAGATAGGATGATTCTAGAATTTGTTTATCAACAATGATATTTCCCACTTCATTTACCACGCGTTTGATCCCATATCGGATTATCCCAAGGGCCTGTAATCACATATTCATACGTCGTGATTTTAGACACTTCAGGACTGACGACTTTATCCACCATCCACGCTGCAACACCTGCAATGGGGTTTGCTGTTGCAATGGCGGCAACCACCGGTAAACTGGCGGTGACATAAGCAGTTACCCGTAATTTAATGTCAAAATCTTTTGCGGCCAAACCAATTCGGCCTAGCATTTCAATGCTTGCAATGGGGCCGCTTAACCGAGTATTTTGAGTCATTGCATTCCCATTTTTAAGTGTGAAATCACCCTTCATATAATCAAAACTGTATCCTTTTTCAAATAAATCACTAAAATTTAAACTTAAACGGCGCGGTAAGCTTTGCAAACTTAATACGTTTAAAATCCGCCCCAGTCCCATTTTTGCATCGGTTGAATCACTTAAATTGATAATTCTACCCGCGCCTAAATTTAAGGAAACATTTCCTGACAATCCTTGGACAGATGGATGATAAGGCGCGCCCGGCCAATTCAAATCAAAATGCATACTGCCTTTACTGCCCACTAAATTAGTTGAAGCAAGCCCCCACGCTTTTAATAAAGTACTCAGATTATCCGTTTTAATATCGCCTGCTAAAAAAGTTCTTGATTGCGCTGCACCAGAAAGCCACTGACCTGTTGCATTTAATTGATAGGCGGATGAACTTAAGCGAAGCTCTCGAATAGCGGCGCCATTTCTTTCAGGAACCAATGCAAATGTAACCCGCCCAAGATTTACATCCTCATAACGAACATCATCGCCTTCAAATGAAATGGCCGGCAATTTGCGAGGATCGATCGGTGTTTGTGCTCCTTTGCTTAAAAGGTCAGGCACAAAATATAAACGCTCAAATTTTGCAGATACCGTACCTGATGAAGGAAATGTGATTTGCCCATTCATATTAGCGTTCGTTAAATTAAGCAAAAATGCATGCAGCGTTCTTGATAACTGAATTCGAATATTATTTAACTTCAATCCTGCTAAATTTAATTGATTCACACGCACATCAATGCCTCGAAACATGTCAAAATTAATAAGGAGCTTTGTTGTTTTTGTTTTTTCTTCTTTGGTAAAAACCTTGGAAACATAAGGTTCGAGAGTGGCCCAATCCATTTTTTCAATATTTCCAGTAATTCTAATGCCTGATTGATTAGGCCAATTGACATCGCCTGTCCCCAAATGTAAGTCAGCACTCACTAAATGAAGCTGTTGATCAGTCCGTTCTAATACCATCGCAGCAGTAAATAATTTTTTATAACTTAATTTAGTTTTTAACGGTTGATTTTCATTGATATTCATACTGAATTGAAGATCTGTTTTTTCCGCTGATTTTTTGGCTAAAACACCCGGTAAATTGACTGTAATGCCTTTTAAGTCGGACTGCACAATCACTTTTGTTGAATCTCTTGCCCGTTTCTCAGTCGGCAAAAATAAGGTTGCTTCATAGTGTGTTACACCCTGCATCGTTTCACTCAACGGTAAATGCAGCCAACTTTCAATATCGGTAACATTAATGTTGCCTTCCATGATGGCCTGGATTTCGTCCATTTTGGTGGTTAAACTAAGCAGAATAGGTTTATTAAATAAATGTCCCGTAATACCAAGCGCCGTTATACTGTTTTCAGTAAAACGAAAGGCACCTTTCAATGTGTCCACTTTAAAATTCCAATGCGGTAAATTAAAAATAGCATGAGAAAATGCGACATCGCCTTGCACTTTGGTCGCGTCTAGATTTTTTAAAGGTAAATCTAATTTCAATGCCAAATGCATCGGGCCTTGCATTGCCAACTCAGATAACCTTTTACCAATTGTTTTCTGTAATGGACTTTGGTGAATAAAATGAAATCCTGCAGCCAAATCCCCTTGGACGATACCTTGAACATTCAGCATTTGAATATTATCGCCGCCTAAATTAGGAATTTCTCCGTGCGCATGTTGAATAGGCACATTCAGTATTTGCCCTGATTTTACATCAACGACCATTGACCGGCTGGAAAAAATTAATTTGCCATTTAAATGCTGAATGACAGGCCAATGAGGTGCGTAATTGAGTTCAATATCGTGCACATTGCCGCTAATTATAAATTTTCCATTTCCTTTATCAAACGGAAAATCATGCAAACGGCCCTGTAAAATAGCTGTACCCTCACTTGCATAGCCACTTTGAAAAGCGCTGTTTAGCCATATTTCCAGATTGCTATCAAATATTTTTAGGGGTAAATAACGACTCACATGGCTTGCATCCAGCACCTTGAAATAGCCCGTCAAATCAATTACCGGTGAATCATGTAATGGAATATTTAAAGTGGCAGACGCCTCAGCTGCAATATCTGCATTTACCGCTTGGATTTTTTTTGCCGTTAATATCCATGTTCCATGAGCATCCTTTTGCCAATATAAATCGCCTGTCAATTTCTCAAAAGAGAGTGGCTCTTTAAATAAATCATTTAAAACAACTGTTGATTGTGCGCTATCCAATTGTAAAACGCCCTGTGTACCGTCCCAACTGATCGAACCTTTAAGATTGGTAACACCCGGAAAATTTTTCCACGCATTGATCGAAACACTTGAAAAATCCATGGCAGTAGAAATGACAGGAGGATCAATCATCGGTTGGTGAATATCTGCTTTAAAATGGCGTATTTCACCTTGTGGATTAAATTTAGTTAAAAAAGGTTCATAAGCGGCCGGCAAAAAACCGCTTGCCTGCAGAAATTCGCTGCTATCTTTTAAATCTAAATAATCTATATATATTTTTTGGAGTATAGGCGTTAAATTAGCCGATTCGCTAAATTGCACAGAAAATCCTGTGTTTGGCCACAGATGGTGCGGCAAATCAATTAAAATATCATCGCCAGTCAAGATTTGATGGTCTTGCTCCCGCACGAAACCCACGTTGCCGCTCAATCGAGAAATAACAATAGGTTTTTTAATTGTGCCAGATTGTATTTTTAAATTATAAAATTGCAAAGTCGTTTGGATTTTTTGCCATGCATTCGTCTCCCAAACCGCCCAAATTTTAGCGCTCCCCACCCCTTCTTGAATATGTAAATGATGGAAGCTTTGTTGACTAAACCATTGCGGCAAAGAGAGCCCTTTAAAATACAAATATAGTTTTGCTGATACTTTGGAAGGATCACTTAAATTGCCGTCCCATTGAAAATGAACAGCAATTTCTGTCGGAAAAGTCTGATGTAATATGGCTTTTCCAGAAAGAAGATGATCAGTACCGGTATTTTTTAATTCTAATTGCGTCAGCGTTATCTGTTTTTTAACACCGCGTTTTGGAATAAAATGAAGATGAATGTCTTGTAAAATTAAATGTGGCTCAGAAAAAATAAAATCCATCATAGCATTGCTGTTTAACGATTCGCCTGTTAACTTGTCCGTCACAGAAAATTCACTAAATCCTTCCACCTGGATACTGCCCGACGGTTGTTGACGCAGCGTGAAAACAACACCGGATATTTTAAGGCGATCTAAGACAGGCTGTCTTTTTAATAAGCTTTCTAAAATAGCTAAATTTATTTTTACATAAGGGATTTGTAAAACCGGTTTTAACGTTTTGGGATCAAGCACTTTTACCTGTTGAAAAATAAACTCAGGCCCTCTGAGATGCCACTGAATAGCAACCTGGTTAATGGTAATGGATCGATTGAGTAAATGACCCGCAAACTGTTCAAAGTCAGTGAGATGATCATTCAATAGCGGGGTCGCTACCCGCGTGACGCTCACCAGCAACGCAGCAAAAATAATGCATACGGCAGCAAAATATCCGCTAATGACTGAAACTTTCCGCCAAAAAGTTGTCACTGATTATTCCTTATCTGCCATCGGTAAGATATCATAGCGCTCTTCCGTATAGGTCGAATCAATCTTAAGCTTGATCGGTTTACCTAGTTCTGTTTCTAAATCAGCTAGTAATGCTGATTCTTCCTCTAACATATAGTCTACCGTACCTTTTGAAGCAAATACCAAAAAACCTGCCCAAGGATACTGTTCTGCAATCCGTTTTAATTCGCGAAAAATTTCATAGCATAGGGTTGTATAAGATTTTATTGAACCACGCCGTTGGCACAGAGGACAAGGAACACATAAAACATGCTCCAGGCTTTCCCGCGTGCGTTTACGCGTCATTTGTACCAAACCAAGGCTGGTCAACTCACTGACCTCGGTACGCGCGCTATCTTTGGCAAGTGCTGCAATCAATGCCTGTATTAAATGCGTTTTATGCAGAGAATCAACCATATCAATAAAATCAATAATGATAATACCACCCAAATTACGCAATCTTACTTGCCGCGCGATGACTTCAACCGCTTCTGAATTAATTTTAAAAATGGTTTGCTCTAAATTGCCATGACCAATATAAGATCCAGTATTCACATCAATCGTCGTCATCGCCTCAGTTTGATCGAAAATTAAATGACCGCCTGATTTCAAATATACTTTACGCTGTAACGTTTTTTGCAGCTCATCTTCTACTGAATAAATATCAAAAATAGGCCGGCCCGTGTTGTCATATTCAATGCGTGATGACAAAGAAGGAGCATAGCGATCTGCAAATTGAATCATTTCTTTTACCGCACGTTCATTATCCACACGGATTTTCTGCACCTCATGGCCCGCTAAATCTCGCAATACGCGCAATACGATCGGAATTTCTGCATAGATTAACTCACCTGCTTTGGCGGACTTTGCGCGTGCCATCACTTCTGTCCATAAGGTATTTAAAAAAACTTTATCATTTTTGAGATTTTCTGGAGTAACACCCTCTGCTGCTGTACGAAAAATATAACCGCCCTGCTCACCCGGTGAAATTAAATTTAATAATCGCTGCCGCTCTTCATCCTTCACAATTTTTTGTGAGACAACGATTTCATCAACATGAGGTGTTAACACTAAATAGCGCGATGGAATAGTAAAAGTAGTAGTCAAACGTGCGCCTTTTGAACCCATGGGATCTTTATAGACCTGTACCAAAATATCCTGGCCTGTTTGCAACATATCACGAATATCAGGCTCTTCTTGATCCGCATTTGAAAGTAATTTTTCATATCCTTGCAAATCACTGATATGCAAAAATGCAGTGCGTTCTAAGCCAATATCAACAAAAGCGGCTTGAATACCGGGTAATAATCGATTGACACGGCCTTTGTAGATATTGCCTGACAGTCCGCGCTTCGCATTTCGTTCGATATGAATTTCCTGCAGCACCCCATTTTCTAAAAGCGCTACCCGTACTTCACGTACAGTGACATTGATAAGTATTTCTTCAGACATGCGTATGTTAAACCACTGTAAACCGACGGCGGCAATTTCGAATAATGCTAAATACCCACGGCCATAGTAACATACTTGTGACAGATGAAGACCAATAAATCCACGAGGAAGGCGGTTGTCCTAAAAAACTTTGCACACAGAAAAGCACAAACTGGTAAAGCAAGACAAACATAAAAATACTCAAACCCTGCTGCATCAGCGGCCACATACGTAACCGGCTATGCATTTTAACAACGCCATAAACAACAATGGTCATAGCAAGGGCATGTTCTCCCAGTAAAGTTCCGTTTAATACATCTAAAAAGACACCGATTACCCATGCAGCACCCATATTGACTTGATGCGGCGCCATCATTGCCCAATAAATTAAAACCATTAATACCCAAGCAGGCCTTAACCAAATACTCCAATCCGGCATCGGCAACAAAGTTAAAATAAATGCGGCCAGAAACGTGATAGGAATAACCCATCCTGCGTGTGCATTTGTAATTGTTCCATTTTCCATAAAAGCCTCAAGATTTTTTATTTTCTTGCGGTGCTCTCACTGTTTTATTGGGCCATACTAATAAAACCTGCCTGCTTCGATCAAGTCTTGCATTAGGTTCAACCATAATAGTGGCAAACTGTAACCCGGGGTCTTTCACAATCGAACTCACTTGCCCGAGCGGATACCCTTCTGGATAATTTTCGCCAAGGCCTGAAGTAATCAACACATCGCCTACTTTAATATCGGTGGTTTGCGAGATATTCACTAAACGAAGTTTCCCCGTATAAGCATCCCCCACCGCAACACCTCTGACTCCATTGCGTGTCACTTGCACAGGCACACCGCTATGAGGATCATTCACCAGCAATACTCGGCTTGTTAAAGGCCCCACTTGAATAATTTGCCCCATCACACCGTTTGCATCTAAAACGGGTTGACCGACAAATAAACCATCTCGGTTACCCTTGTCTAAAACGACTTGATTCACAAAAGGATCAGAATCAATGGCCAGTAAGCGTGCAATCAACACTTTTCCCTGTACTTCGGTAGAGGAGCGCAGTAAAGCTTTTAACTGATTATTTTCAGATTCAATGGCGAGCAAACGCTGCATTTGGGCCCTTAAAAGCAATTGCTCTGCTTTTAAATCGAGATTTTCTTTCACTAATTGATCATGTGTATTAATGACGGTGCCTAGATTATCAATTAGCTGTACCGGCCAGCTCACTAAATACTGCAAGGGTGCAAGAGGCACAGAAAGGGCCGCGCGTACTGAAGCAAACGCATCAACACGCTTATCCAATACCATTAAAGCAATCGCCATCACAGCTAAGATAAACATACGCGGTCCTGGCTGTGATTCTTTGGTAAATAAGAATTTAATAGCTCAATCCTCGATTATTCTCGTGAAAGAAAATCCATTCCCACGCTATCAACCATTTCTAATGCTTTACCGCCGCCACGCGCAACACAAGTCAAAGGTTCATCTGCAATAATGACTGGCAACCCTGTTTCTTCCATAAATAAACGATCAATATTACGTAATAGAGCGCCACCACCTGTCAAGACCATACCGCGCTCAGCAATATCACTGGCAAGTTCTGGCGGTGCTTGTTCAAGGGCCGCGCGAACTGCGCCTAAAATACCGGACAAGGGTTCTTGTAATGCTTCTAAAATTTCATTGCTATTTAAAGTAAAGCTGCGAGGTATACCTTCCGCTAAATTACGTCCTCGCACTTCCATTTCAAGAATTTCATTGGCAGGATACGCGGCGCCAATTTCGTGCTTAATACGTTCTGCTGTCGATTCACCAATCAAAATTCCGTAATTGCGGCGCACATAACTCACAATCGACTCATCAAAGCGGTCGCCGCCAATACGGACAGAAGCTGAGTACACAATGCCGCTTAATGAAATAATTGCGACCTCCGTCGTACCGCCGCCAATATCGACCACCATAGAACCGCGTGCTTCATCGACCGGCATACCGGCACCCATTGCAGCAGCCATTGGTTCTTCCAACAAATAAACTTCACGTGCGCCCGCACTGATAGCAGATTCACGGATCGCGCGCCGTTCAACTTGGGTAGATCCGCAAGGAACACAAACAAGAACACGAGGACTTGGACGCAAGAAACGATTTTCATGCACTTTATGGATAAAATGCTGCAGCATTTTTTCAGTGACATAAAAGTCAGCGATCACACCATCTTTCATGGGACGAATAGCAGTAATATTACCGGGCGTTCGGCCTAACATCAGCTTAGCTTCACTGCCAACCGCCGCCACATGTTTTTGGCCATTTGTACTACCCGGCGTTTGGCGGATAGCAACAACAGATGGCTCATTTAGCACAATGCCCTTGCCGCGCACATAAATCAGCGTATTCGCTGTCCCTAAATCGATAGATAAATCATTCGAAAAATAGCCGCGTAGTTTTTTTAACATAAGCGTAAAAATCCTTTAATGTCTAAGGTAATGATGGAATTCTAATTGATAAAAAATAAACTAGCCACAGTATGACGAGAAAATAAAAGATAAACTATTGTAATTTTGTTAGAAATGATCAAAATATAACCGATTCTTGCGAAAAAAAACCAGATGCTTTTAGGCAACACTCAGCAGTATAATTATCGCCTTTCAAATAATACCTAGGTATAGAACACAATGTCGCTCACCGTTGACCAAGTTAAAAAAATCGCGCATCTCGCACGGCTCACTCTATCAGCCGAAGATACGCCCCTTTATACAGAACAACTCTCTCATATCTTACAGTTTGTTGAACAAATGAACCAAGCGGATACAACTAATAGTGAAGCCGTCGCACATTCTTTAGATCTGACTCAGCGTTTGCGTCTTGATGAAGTGACTGAACCTAATCAGCGAGATGCTTTTCAATCTATAGCGCCCAGTGTTGAAGCCGGTCTTTATTTAGTACCCAAAGTCATTGAAGATGAGTAACCGTATGCCCTATCAAACCATAGCTGAACTATCTCGCGATCTTTCCGCCAAAAAAATCTCAAGCGTTGAATTGACCCAATTTTTTTTAGAAAGAATGAAACGCTTTGACAAAAAATTAAATAGTTTTATCACGGTGACTGCTGAACAGGCACTGCAACAAGCAGCCCTTGCTGATCAATTACGTGCGGATGGGAAAGCAACCGCTTTAACCGGCATCCCCATCGCACAAAAAGATATTTTTTGCACGCAAGGAATAAAAACCAGTTGCGCCTCAAAGATACTCGATTCTTTTATTTCGCCGTATGATGCAACCGTCGTAGAAAAATGTAACGCGGCCGGTATGGTTTTGTTGGGTAAAACCAATATGGATGAATTTGCGATGGGATCATCCAATGAAAATAGTTATTACGGTCCTGTTAAAAATCCATGGGATTTAGATTGCGTGCCTGGTGGTTCTTCGGGTGGTTCTGCTGCTGCAGTTGCAGCCTATCTT
>AMFJ01025425.1_pt1 | contig 30618 bp, 28 predicted proteins | sample 427208 | NCBI WGS metagenome assembly AMFJ01 (sample SAMN02954298, study PRJNA114691) | groundwater metagenome | biome: aquatic; feature: subsurface aquifer; material: sediment; isolation source: subsurface aquifer sediment | place: USA: Rifle, CO | collected 2008-08 | reverse complement strand
GAGAGAGAAAATCTGCAACAACGCCGCATAAAGCGCGGTACGCAGAAAGAACAAACGCGACACGCCTCAGATTCATAACAACATACGATGAGATTTCAATTGTTCAATGCTATTTTTACTCGCATACACGAAGAAGAGTGTCGGTAAAGAAATTAAAAAGCAAACGACAAAAAAAGTTAGCCAGCCTATAGAACCCACCATATCAGCTGCAATCGGCCCAACAAATACTCTCGCCAAAAAAGCGATAGCGCTTAAAAGTGCGCATTGTGTTGCTGTATATTGCACACTGCATAGCGCCATGATGAACGCAAGCAACGCAATCGTTCCCATGCCGCTACAAAAATTTTCCATGAATGCCGTCAACACCAAAAGAAATAAACTTTTTCCAAAATAAGCGAGCGCAACATAACCTAAATTAGCAGCGCCTTGAATAAACCCAAAAACAAGAAGCGCTCGATAAAGCGATAATTTCGTCATCCATATTCCTGCAACAACTCCACCGAGTAATGCAGCCCCCATGCTCACTGTTTTATTGACTAATCCAACTGTGACAGGATCAAAACCCATTTGTCTTAATAAAAAAGTAGTGTTCAGTGCCAGTGCTAACGCATCACTCGCTTTATAAGTGACAATGACTAACAAAAATAATCCACCGGTTTTAAATCCATAACGCAGAAAAAAATCTTTAAACGGCAGTACGAATGCATATAAAAAAGAAGCGGAAGTCTGTGTGCACACATTCGCTTTAGGCGCAATCATCGTTCCTAAAATGCCAACCCACATGAAAAGTGCCATGCAAAGATAGGTATCTTGCCAACCCCATTTTTTAGAAAGTGCCAAAGCAAATGCACTTGAAATCAACATGCCTATCCGCCAACCTGCGACATAAATAGCAGCACCTAAACCGCGTTCACTTTCAGGTAAAATTTCTATTTGATAAGCATTCACTACAATTTCTTGTGAAGTTGCGAGCATTGCTGTGATAAATCCTAATAACATTAACCAGGGAATCGATCCATAAGATGAAATAAAAAGTTGTTCAGGTGTGAGGTACGCCATGCCAATAATCGTGATCATTAAACCCATTTGAATGAACAACAACCATCCACGCCGACGGTCAAGCCCTGGAAGCTTATAATGATCAAACAAGGGCGCCCATAAAAAACGAAAGCTATAAGGGATCACAAGCAAAGTAACAGCACCTATAGTTTGAAGGGATAGTCCTGCCTCAGTAAACCAAGCTTGTAACGTACTCGCAGTCAAAGCAGCGGGTAGACCTGCTGAAAACCCTAGCAGCAAAATCACTAAATGCCGTTGCTCATTTAAAAGAGTATGGATAATATGTCTCGCAGTTAATGCGGGTTTTAGTGTTGTACTGGCATCTTGCATATCGCTATCATCGTATCGATTGAGATAAGGTAAATTATAATGCAACGGCAATTATCTACAATTCTTTTATGTTTGTTACTACTTCCCTTTGGGAGCACTGCTGCAACACTCAAAGAAAAAATAGGGCAAATGGTGATGGTTGGGTTTAAGGGCGCAGAAATAAGCCCCAATGATCCGATTGCAAAAGCCATTCTCATTGATGAAATTGGCGGCGTCATTTTATTTGATTATGATTTTCAAACTAAAACCTTTGATCACAATATTAAAAGTCCTGCCCAATTAAAAACACTCACTCAAACATTACAAGCGTATGCAAAAAAAGCGGCGCTTATTCATCATCACGCTTTCACTCCCTTATTGATTGGCATTGATTATGAAGGAGGATCTGTCAATCGTTTAAAAGAAAAATATGGTTTTCCTAAAACAGAATCAGCCGGAACATTAGGCCAAGGATCTTTAGAAGATGCAAAACATGATGCAGAGCAAATGGCGAAAACATTATCGTCAGAAGGGATTAACTTAAATTTTGCGCCTGTACTTGATGTGAATATCAATCCTGATAATCCCGTGATTGGAAAATTAAACCGTAGCTTTTCTAATGATCCGAAAAAAGTCACTCAATATGCTGCGATTTTTTCTAAAGCGTATCAAGATCATGGCATCTTGTGCGCTTACAAACATTTTCCGGGACATGGAAGCTCACTCGATGATACACACGCAGGATTTGTGGATGTCACAAAAACTTGGCAAAGCAAAGAATTAGATCCTTATCAAAAACTTCTACAAAAATCGTATCATTGCCCCATCGTCATGACTGCGCATGTAGTAAATAATGCGTTAGATAAAAAAGAATATCCCGCTAGTATTTCATATGCGATGACTCAAAAATTATTGCGTGATAAATTAAATTTCAAAGAAGTTGTAGTAACAGATGACATGCAAATGAAAGCAATTACCGATCATTATGGTTTTGAAGATGCTATTCGGCTTGCGATCAATGCGGGTGCTGATATTTTAGTATTTGGCAACCAACTGAAAACACCGCCTGATGATCCTGGCAAAATAATTGAGATTATTTATCAAGATGTTTTAACAGGAAAGATTTCTAAAAACCGGATTGAGAATGCCTATCAACATATTATGAAATTAAAACAGCGGATCAAGAAAAATGAATATTCATGATCCGCTGATTCATTTATTTTTTAGGTTTTTTAGGTGCGACAGTTTCAGTATTTTCCATAATTTTCTGGATACTTTTAGTGACTTTTTGACCCTGATATCTGCGTAAACTGAAAAAATAACCGCATGCATTTCTCGGGTCGGATAAAACTTTTCCTATTAAATTTTCTTTCTTAAATATTTTCTCACGAAGTTTATTTCTTTTGCTAACATCGCTCATTGAATTAAGCTGATTAATCACTTCCCGTCTTATCTCTTCACGATGCTGATTAATATTAGTAATCGTTTTTTCGGTAAGTAAATTTTCATCATTACTTTCCAGCAAATGGGAAACCAATAAAAACCAGTTTTTTTGTGTAACATAATGATCAATATCTCTGGATCGTAATTTTGGTCTTGCTTTTGGTGCTTCTGCTTTTGCAGGCTCAACTGATTTTGACTCTACATCCATTTCTGTTTGCACTTTTTGAATGTCTCCACTTAATTCTATAATCACGTTTTTATGAGCATCTAAAAACCCGCCCACAAAAGGATAGTCTGGTAATACAAATTTCGATATAAAAGCTAACCCGCGAGAATATCTATTACAACATACATGATCCACTACTTCTTTAATGTGGGATTCCTCCATATTCCCAAAAACAAACTTACCTAAATAAACGGGATTGGTAATTTGAGCACTATCTAATTGATTAATATGCTTTACCAAAAAAGAACGTACTTTTATGTGATTAAATCCATAATTATCAATAAAATCAGATTCAATTTGAGCTAATAATTTTTCATTTTCTACTTTTTCTCTTTCAGCGGCTTCTCGCTCTTTTTTAGCCTCCTCAGAAGAAAGAAAGGTCGCAACTGCCTTTACTCTTTGCTTAATTATTTCCAATCGATCTTCTAAAGAAACACTCTGACTGGGTTGCTCAGGAATAGCCATAATGAAAGACCTCTTTTTGTTAGCTAATATACTTTTATTTATAAAATGAATAAGATCTATTCAGTATAGGGTGGAAACATTAAGAAAAAATGAAGCCTTTCAGAAACAAAAAGTGCGAGCTAATTTGTTATTCATTATCAAAAGGTTAGATGATTTATTCGTCTTTTTTTAAAAATTGATTAAGCATCTGGTTTAATTTCTCAATTTCAGTATAAATTTCTTTTCCTAATTTTTTGATATTATCCCCTTGTAATGTATCGCCCAATTCTATCAAGCTATTGGCTTTTGCTAACACAGAAATCAAAGGAGCGCGCATATCCTGAGAGACACTTTGCAGCAACGCATTGCGCATATAATCTGCCTCTTTACGCAACTCTTTGGCTTTTCGTTTTTCTTGTAATCGATCGACCTCCAATGCTAACGCAATTTGGTTAGCACAGGCCTCAAGCAAACGCATTTGTTCTGGGGTAAATAACCACCCCCCCTTCGAATAAATTCTCAATACCCCAATAGGCCCTTGTGATGCAAGCAATGGTATGTATAGCGCTTCACAAAAAGATAATGTGTCCGTACCAAATCCGGCCATTTGTCCTAAATCATAAACCCATTCAGCAACACTTTGCTCTTTGTCACTTAATTGCAATTCTTCTTTATCTTTTTGTTGTATTTTCAAACGATCTTTTTCCGGCAATAATGCAATGACTTCGCAATTTAAAAGTTTTGCAATGTATTGCACGCCGATTGCAATTAATTTATTTGCGCCTCGTGTGCTTGCTAATTGACGACTCAATGTATATAACGCGGATGTTTGGTTTTCTATTAAACGCGCTGAGTGTGCTTGAGCGCGCGTTAAAACCGTTAAGTGACTAATCACTTGTGTCACAATTAACACAACAATCAATGTAAAAAGATATTCAACATCAGAAATGGCAAAACTATAAAAAGGCGGAATGAAGAAAAAATCACATACAAAAACGCTTAATATAGACGTTAAAACAGAAGGGCCTATTTTACCAAGCAAAGCGACGGTAATGGCTGCTAAGAGATACACCATAATTAAATTGCTGGTACTTAAAAAAGGAAATAAAACAAAATCAATCACCGTTGCCAAGACGACAAACCCAATCGCGAAACCATAAGTACGCCAAGGGATAAGATGAGATCGAACAGCGGGTATTTTTTCAGGTTTGCTCTCATCACCCGTCATCACATACACATCAATTTCGCCGCTATGACGTAACAATTCATCCGCTAAATTACGCCGCCATAAATCATGCCAACGGGTACGGACACTTTTCCAAATCATGATTTGCGTAACATTTTGTTCCCGTGCAAAATTCATCACTTCTTTGACAATATCAAATCCGGTCAGCATCCGTGTTTCTGCGCCCAATTGTTCAGCTAACCTTAAATTTTGCACAGCTTGATTGCGTATTTCTTCAGAGGCTTTTAATTTAGGAGTATCCACATACACAGCAATCCATTCCGCTTGTAAACTGGTTGCCATACGTCTTGCTGCACGAATGAGTTTTAAAGATTCGGACCGCGGGCCCACACACACTAAAATTTTATCTTTTGTCGGCCAAATATGTTTGATCCCTTCACCTTGCCGGTATAATAAAACTTCAGCACCCACACGTTCTGCTGTCGTACGCAAAGCGAGCTCACGCAGCGCAATTAAATTGCCTTTACGAAAAAAATTTCCGACCGCCAATTTTGCCTGCTCTGGAATATAAACTTTTCCTTCTTGCAAACGTTTTAATAATTCATCCGGCGGGATATCAACTAATTCAATCGTATCTGCCATTTCAATCATGGAATCAGGCACTGTTTCTTTGATAGTCGCATGAACAATTTGCGCTACATCATCATTTAAACTTTCAATATGCTGTACATTTAACGTGGTATAAACATCAATGCCGCGATCGAGTAATTCTTGAATATCTTGCCAGCGCTTTTTATGGCGTAAATTGGGCGCGTTGGTATGCGCCATTTCATCCACTAAAATGAGTCCCGGATGTCTTTGAAGTGCTGCATCTAAATCAAATTCTAATAATTGTTTATCGCGATAATGAACTATTTTTCTGGGCAAGATTTCAAAATTCTTAATGAGGTGTTCAATCTCCCGTCTTCCATGCGACTCCACAACACCAATCAAAACATCTAAGCCTTTTTTACGTATTGGAAGTGCATCCTGCAGCATCTCATGTGTCTTCCCAACACCAGGCGCTGCGCCTAAATAAATTTTAAGTTTACCGCGTTTTTCTTTTTGTTCTTCATCTTGGATTTGCTTCAAAAACTTTTCTGGCCTTGGCCGCTTGTCTGACATGGTTATTTCCTTCTAACTGATTATCCAGAGCAAGATTTAATTGGAGAACATTGATTCTAGGCTCACCTAATAAATAAAATGTCCGCGGTATTATTTTATTTTGAATCACTGCGCGTATTTCTGAATCATTGACATGGCGCGCTTTTGCAATACGCGGAACTTGATAATAGGCCGCAAGCGGACTAATTTCCGGATCAAGACCGCTTGCTGATGTTGTTACTAAATCGACAGGTACTCTCGCATTCTTAAGTGATTCAAATTGTTGTAAATAATGAATCCGTTCTTCCGTTATTTTTAAAAAATCTGAATTAAGCGGCCCAAAGTTTGAACCCGATGAATTGGCTGCATTATAAGGAAAAGGAGTGGTCGCAGAAGGCCTGCCCCAAAAATAACGCGGATCTGTAAACGATTGGCCAATCAATAAAGAACCAACAATTCTATCATCTTGCTCAATCAAACTGCCATTCGCCTGCCAAGGAAAAAAAAATTGTGCGATTCCTGTGACTAGCAATGGATAAAATACACCCGTTAATAATGTCATTAAAATTAACAAAATACCGGCTGTTTTTAATTGTGACATCGATTCTCGCAGCATATTATATAAACCCTATTCCTCTTAAGCCCATATCAATCAATTTGATGCCTGCAAAAGGAATCATGAGGCCGCCTAATCCATAAATAAAAACATTGGTACGTAATAAACGAATGGCAGAAACATGCTGATATTTCACACCTCTCAGTGCGAGTGGAATCAAGAAAAAAATAATCAACGCATTAAAAATTAATGCCGACAAAATAGCACTATCAGGTGTTGCAAGATGCATAATGTTTAATGCATTTAAGGCAGGATAAGTAGCGGCAAAGGCGGCCGGCAAAATAGCAAAATATTTAGCGACATCATTAGCAATACTAAATGTCGTCAAAGCACCGCGTGTCATCAACAATTGTTTGCCAATTTCAACGACTTCAATTAATTTCGTCGGGTTTGAATCTAAATCAACTAAATTACCCGCTTCTTTAGCGGCTTGTGTTCCGGTATTCATCGCAACGGCAACGTCTGCTTGCGCAAGCGCAGGTGCATCATTCGTGCCATCTCCTGTCATCGCAACTAAATGGCCTTCACTTTGCAAACGACGAATTAATTTTAATTTATCTTCAGGTCTTGCATTCGCAAGAAAATCATCAACCCCTGCTTCCGCTGCAATGGCCGCTGCTGTCAATGGATTGTCGCCCGTGACCATAATGGTTTTAATGCCCATGCGGCGCAATTCTTGAAATCGTTCACGAATGCCGCCTTTGACAATATCTTTTAAGTGAATCACACCTAAAACATTTTTACCTTCCGTCACAACGAGCGCTGTCCCTCCTTGACGGGAAATACGCTCCACACTTTTTTGAACGGACACAGGAAAAGTTTCTCCGCCCATTTCTTTGACATAAGTTTCAACTGCTTCAGCAGCACCTTTTCGAATTTGTCGATCTCGTAAATTAGCGCCGCTCATTCTCGTTTCTGCCGTGAAAGGAATAAAAGTGGCACCCAGTTCACTGATTTCACGCCCGCGCAAACCATATTTTTCTTTTGCTAAAATCACAATGCTGCGCCCTTCAGGTGTTTCATCTGCTAACGATGCAAGTTGTGCTGCATCAGCTAATGTTTCAATACTCACATTGTCTCTGGGAATAAATTCTGTTGCTTGACGATTACCTAAAGTAATGGTGCCCGTTTTATCAAGCAGTAATACATCCACATCACCGGCTGCTTCAACCGCACGTCCCGATAAAGCAATGACATTCGCTTGAATCATTCGATCCATACCCGCAATGCCAATGGCAGAAAGTAATCCGCCGATAGTTGTAGGTGCAAGACAAACAAACAGCGCGACTAATACCGTAATTGTCACCACTTTTCCTGTACCCGCCGCTGTCACACTGTAAATCGAATAAGGTAAAAGTGTTGCACACACCAACAAAAATATAATAGTCAATGCAGCCAATAAAATAGTAAGTGCCAATTCATTCGGTGTTTTTTGGCGTTTAGCGCCTTCCACTAATGCAATCATGCGATCTAAAAATGTTTCACCCGCACTCGCTGTAATACGCACAATTAACCAATCAGAAATTACTTGCGTACCGCCCGTCACTGCACTTCGGTCCCCTCCGCTTTCTCGAATGACCGGTGCACTTTCGCCGGTAATTGCACTTTCATTTACCGATGCAATCCCTTCAATGACTTCACCATCACTTGGAATAAAATCACCGGCTTCAACTAAGACAATATCACCTGTACGCAAATTCACTGAAAGTACGCGGGTTATTTTGGCCTCTTTATTAGCTGACGCTAATTTTTTTGCTTGGATTTCTTGCCGCGCTTTACGCAACGCCTGTGCTTGCGCCTTACCGCGCCCCTCAGCCATGGCTTCTGCAAAATTAGCAAAAAGCACGGTAAACCAAAGCCAAAAAGCGACACTTAAAATAAAATGCGTGGGCGCTTCCCCCTGCCCGACTAATCCTTGAATAAATAAAAAAGTCGTAAGCCACGAACCCAAATACACGGCAAACATCACCGGATTACGAATTTGATGACGCGGCGATAATTTTAAAAAAGCATCCCGCATACTTCCTTTAATAATATCTTTGTCCCAAATGGAATGTGTTTTAGCGACCATACTGTCCCCATAACATTAATTGTTCCACGATTGGCCCTAAGGAAAGTGCGGGAAGAAATGAAAGAGCGCCCAAAATAATCGTGATACCGACTAATAAAATAATAAAAAGCGGTGTATGTGTAGTGAGTGTTCCTGGATGACTCGGAATTATTTTTTTCTGCGCAAGCGATCCTGCAATGGCAAGCACCGGTATTGCAATCCAATAACGGGAAATCAACATCGCCAAACCGCCCAAAATATTATAAAAAGGCGTATTCGCATTTAATCCCGCAAATGCACTGCCGTTATTATTACCCATCGATGAAAAAGCATATAAAATTTCGCTAAACCCATGCGCACCATTATTTTGTAATGACTGAATAGCAGCAGGTGTGACAGAACCGACCGCCGTAAAAAATAATACGATCAACGGCATCACTAACACAGCAAACGATGCCATTTTAATTTCATAAGGCTCAATTTTTTTACCTAAATATTCAGGCGTTCTGCCGACCATAAGCCCTGAAATAAATACCGTGATAATCACCAACATCAACATGCCGTATAAACCAGAACCGACTCCGCCAAAAACCACTTCGCCCAATTGCATCATCCACAAAGGAACCAATCCGCCAAGCGGCGTATAAGAATCATGCATTGAATTAACAGAACCATTCGATGCGGCTGTGGTCACAGTCGCCCACAAAGCAGAACTCACAATACCAAAACGCGTTTCTTTGCCTTCCATGTTGCCGGCAGGATAACTTGCATATTGAGGGACTGGATCAACGCCTAGCTGTGTTAAAGCAGGATTTCCTTGCTGCTCTGCTATCACAGCAACAATAATAAAAGGAACAAAAATAATAACCATAGCAGCCAATATTGCCCATCCTTGTCTTTTGTCATCCACCATCACGCCAAACGTATAACAGAGTGCGGCAGGAATCAGTAAAACAGCGAGCATTTCAAGAAAATTAGTAAGAGGCGATGGATTTTCAAAAGGATGTGCAGAATTGGCATTAAAAAATCCGCCGCCATTGGTGCCTAACTGCTTAATCGCGATTTGCGATGCAGCAGGGCCCATGGGTATGACTTCTTCCGTCAAGTGAATGGCTGATGTTCTATGCTGGCCTTCCGGATTCTGCAAGCTTTGTTGATATCGAATAGGTTCAATTAAATGGATTGTTTGATAAGGTTTTAAATTTTGGATCACGCCTTGTGATGAAAGTACAGTTGCCAATATCAGTGCAAGCGGCAATAAAATGTAAAGTGTCCCGCGCACAGTATCCACCCAAAAATTACCTAACGCTGTCGTTTCATGTCGTCTAATCCCTCTGACTAATGCAGCAAATATCGACATGCCAGTCGCAGCAGAAAGAAAATTCTGCACGGTCAAACCGAGCATTTGTGTCAAATAACTCATGGTTGTTTCGCCGCCGTACGATTGCCAATTAGTGTTACTAGCAAAACTTGCTGCAGTATTAAAAGCAAGATGAGGAGACACAGTAGAAAAATGCTCTGGATTGAGCGGCAGATAATTTTGCAAACGTTGTATGAGATACACCGCAAAAAATCCGAGGACATTAAAAAAAAGCATCGCTGATAAATATTGCTTCCAATTCATTTCTTGTGTGGGTGCAACACCACATAATCGATATAACAATCGCTCGAGCGGACGAAATATGAAATCTAAACCACACGGTTTATTTTCATAAACGCGCGCCATGTAAGCACCCAACGGTTTTACCAAAATAATTAAAATAAGGAGATAAACAAAAATCTGGAAAATCCCTATTTCTGTTATCATATGGTGATTTCCTAGAATAATTCGGGTTTAAATAACACAATGAATAAATAGATGAGTAACCCAAAGGTAATGAATCCGCACAAAAAATAAAGGCCCATTATTCACTCCTCGATAATTTATCAAAAAATTGAATCAAGCCAAAACAAAAGACAAAGAAAAAAATAGTGATGACAATCAGTAAAAAATCCATCTTGCACCTTCGGAATTTTAAAAACTAAAAACGATAAACAAACCCTACATTAAATTGATTGGTTAACGCTTTACTAAAATTATCTAAAAATCCTGGGCCTAATGTACGAACATATTCTGTGCGCACATCCCAGTTTCGAACCAGATGGACCAATACACCTAAACCCACTTGCGCATCTCCCTGCAGACCGTTGGACGCATGATAACGAGAAGCAGCAGCTCCAATACGGCCATAACCCACAAGTCCCGGATAAACAATGAAGCCAGGGATAAGACTCAAACCCACTCCATACAAACTACGGTTAGCTTGATTATTAGAAACTGGAATAGAGCCAACATTTGCAAAAATTTCCCCGCCTAGATAAAAATCTTTGTTCTTTCCTAACACTTCACCATACCCAGCAAACACGTTACCGACCAATCCATTATAGCCGCCCGTATTTTGAAACCCGGGCCCAAGTCCTACATAAGCAATACTATTTCTCGCCGCATGAAGAGTGCCAATGCCTACTGCCAACACCATGCTAGCAATCCCTAATTTCTTAAACATACCGGCACTCTCCTTATCATGAACAATTAACCCATATTTTGATAGTCACAAGATGCCACTATTTTAACAGAAGATGCGTTCAAAATGGCAACTCTACCTTCTGGATCTGCTAGCTCGCCTTGAAAACGAGCATCATCTACCAATGTAATGGGCAGCGTACCCTTATGAATAAAGTCTTTATATACCCAATTGACCTCAGCAGGCATTCCTGAATCTGTTTTACAAACCAATGTTTGAGTGTGCGGATTAAAACTATAATCTGCGATAATTTTGCTGTTAGGATCCATTACAATTTGAAAAGGTACAATATAAGAGTCTTTTGCCTTTGCGATCGTTGAAAAAGAAGCAGAAAAAATCAGCGTGAGCAATATCATTGATAATACATGTTTCATCGACAAAATCCTTTGTTGTTATAAGAGCGGGCTATTCTTTCTTCTTTTCCGCAAAGTGTCAATCTGAGCCTACGCACCAGGATTCGACGCAATATTTGCAATCAATTGCAAGACCCCTAAGCCTTGATAACTTTGCAGTAAATCTTGCCGCTGGACAATGACAGTGACAATTAATGGATTTTGAAATTGAGATTCGGCTGTAAAAGGCGGATACATATAAGTCACGAGCACAGGCATTTCAAATTTCCACGCATAAGCACCTGATAATAAACCTTGCACTAATAATTTCGGGGCCGCGACCACTTTTGCAATAACCACATATTTACGTGTTGTTAAGGCAAGAAAATTATTGGAAGCACTTAATGCTTTCATATAATTTTGCCACCCATAACTCGCAAAATATTTTTGTGCATTTTGCAATTCTGCACGGTAGTTAACAAAATCATATGAATATGCCGTTTGCACAGCGTCGACCGCCCAAGCGGATGCGGCCTCCGTTGACATATTAGGTGCAGTCAAAGGCACCACAGGTAATAAACGGCCTATTTTATCAGCAGGAAAATACAATGGTTCCGTTGGATGCCTAATCAAATAAATAATAATACTCAAAAGAACAACATTAATGATAATACTGATCACATGAACGCCTAATAACAAACGAAATTTACTGCGGTAAAAATCATTACGCAAATGCACCATAATCAATGCATCGTCATTGATATTTTTACCGGAAACCGCCATAAAAAAACTCCTAACTCATGACAAACTGATCAATGCCGATACCTGCTGGATTAACAGAAGTCGGCACGCGCACCATAGTGATAATGACGGTAAATCCTTTACGTGAAGTCCGCTCTGCACTTTGATACGTCACTAAAAAAGGCATTTGGATACGCCACACGTAACCCCTTCCAGGAAGTTCTCCCTGATTAGAAATCACAGGTGCCCCCGATACCACACCATTCACAAAAAGTTGGTTCTGCGCAATCGTTTCAATTAATGAATAAATAGAATTTTGATAATCTTCCCAGCCTGCATCGGTAAAATAGGGACGTGCTAATGCAATTTGCTTATTATAATTGACAAAATCAAACGTGTACGCAGCAACAGCTGCTTTACTCGCCCAGCGAATTAAAGTGCTCGACAATAAGTTAGGCTGGTTGGATGCCATTAAAGGCATCTGTTGGCCGCTTGCTGATCGCGCAGAAAATAACGGCAAGGGACGGTGAAATACTTGGTACAATACCAGAACAACTAACACGAGTAATACAGCTAATGCGATCAACAACGCCATAATAATAGATTTATAACGATCCCGATAAAAATGATTACTGATGTTTAGCTTTTGCTGTCTTGCCCTCGACATATATTTCCTTACGACTGAATTTCTGCAGGCGGCATTGCAATAATTTGCCCCTCTGTTGTTGTCGCATAATAAGTAGGTGGCGCTTTGAATAACACAAAATAAATAATCACGCTGATTAACACAAGCATGATGCCAATTGAAATTAACAATGCTCTAAGCGTCTTATGATATTTTTCTCGATAGAAATCGCTTTGTAAGCGAGCAGATTCTTGTCTATTTGTTATCATACCGGTAATTTCTCTAAAGTAATTTCAACTCGATAATTGTCTCCCCCTGCCCAATCAGACATATCAGGTTTTTCGACAGGGTTTGAACCGCCATAACCTTCCGCATATAAAAGACGTGTATTCATGCGTGTACGCCATAAATATTTGACGACAGCATTCGCTTGTTCTGCTGAGAGTGCGCGGTTAATGCGTTCAGGTCCAATCGGAGTTGTATAAGCTGCCACTTTCACAGACATGTTCGGGTAACTGCTAATTAATTGAGATACTAAATTTAATGTTTGATAAGCGTAAGGACGAAGCACCGCACTTTGGTCGTTGAATAAATTGCGTGAAGGCAGCACAATCAACACTTGGTCGCCCAACACGATGACCTGGTTTCCGCGATTAATAATTTGATCGGCAAGCGTCACATTTTCATCAATATAAGCGCCTAAAGCACCGCCAAAAATAGCACCCCCCGCCATGCCAGGTATAATTCCGGCACCCCCTGAGGTGACACCGCCTGCCAAAGCGCCCGCAGCTCCACCAAACAATACGCCTTTCGTGGTTTGGTTCGTGCCTTGATAAGATTCCGATAAACTTAAACTATCACTATTTAAACTAGAGCCTTGGCTAACCGTCGAATTAAACTGACTCGCCGCCCCACGTGACACATTGGACGATGCGCAGCCTTGTAATAAAAAAATAAATAAAATAAGAAATGATATGCGAGAAATGATTGAGTTGATTTTTATGTCCATTCTTTTCATCATTCCTTAGGCGGCAAACTCGCCACATATTCAGCTAATTGTGATGCAGCCAGTGTGACATCTGCAACAGGCAAAAACAATCCGGTGACTTCAGGCGGATAATCCGTTGCATTTAACATATCTTTAATAATTTCTTGCGTAATAGCATTTGCTTGTGGGCCTGAACGACCTAAGACACGCTCAAGTAATTCGACTTTATCTTTCACCAATGTTTTACTCACTAAAGGTGCTGAAAAACGCTCAAAATTTTCGGCACCCACTAATGCCTTAACAGATTCACCCAAGTGCATCTTATTAAAAATGTTGATACGAGACTCATCAATGACTTCAGGCACAATCGTTTCTTCAACTGCTTCCAGATCTGCCGCATTGCGATTATGAAAAGCGAGCAATGCAGCAACACCTCGTTCGATGGGATTTGGTTCTTCTTTTTTGTTCATGTTCTCGGTAATAATGCGTACTTCTTCTGCTTCATCAGCTCCTTTAAGAATCACACCCTCACCACCTTCAATGATTTGCCCAAATTGGGTTAATCGATTTTCCAAATCCAATAATGTACGCCCAATAGGCGGTTCTACTTTTAAAAATTGATTAATCCGCATCCGCTCGACCGGCTTTGGGTCTGCATAAAATAAATTAGAACGCACAATTTTTGATTTAAAAAAGATATGGGCTTCGCCTTCCCGCTGTTCTTTTAAATCTAATAAATCCACGCGCGCGCGTTTTTCAGATGAAGCGCTGCGGCTATCCATGTAATTATTTAAAATACTTTGTGCATTTGTTTGAAAAGAATCTACTTTGGTCACGTAAGATTCGCCCGCCGTTTTCTGGAAAAATTCCCAGGTTTCCATCGGGTCTTCCAATTTCATACAAATTTTAATGTTGGTGTTTGCACCAATGGATGCCGCTTCTTCTTTTGATACTTTTTGAAAAGCAGGTAAATCTTGTCCGGCAAAAATAACTGAAAACCCCAGAGAGCGCGCCTGTGCTGGCACCACAGCAAATCCTTTCACTGCATAATAACCGTATTCATCCAGAATACACATATAAGGTGTGGATGAGTTAGTCGGTTTTCGAGTAATCATTTCTTTATAAGTTCCCTCAACCGCTTCACCTAAACCCGCTGCCATCATAGCTTTTAAAGAAGCAATAATCACTTTACCCAAATTGGACAATTCATCAGGCGATTTTTCAAGTGCCGGCAGTAATACCACTAAAATACGGCGATTTAATACCACATCTTTTAAGTCAACTTCTGCCAAATTAGTACGAATAATGTGGCCATAAGTATCCGCAAGAGAACCAAATACGCGCGTTAATTGCATCGTAATAAAACCGTGCTGCTCAAACACTTGTGAACCTTGTTTACCTTTTTTTGCTTTATCAAATCCAGGAAGCGTCAAGAGATAATTCATGATCGGTTCTAAAATAACATCAGGCGCGCCCGCAAGACTGACTGGCTCTTGATTATCACGAATAAACATTTTATCAATTGCAATGGCTTCTAAACGAGTTAAATCAAAATAACCACGGATACTATTGGCATCTAATAAAATTTTTCCTTGATCACGCATGTAAACCAATACTTTCATCAACGCTTCGACGAATACAATTGCACGTCCCTTCCACATATCGCCATCCGGTGTTTGAGTGGAAGCATCCATCAAGCTCACTACTAATTGCGATAACATACTAGAAGAACCGGTACAAAATGGGTTCATGGTATTAGAAAGACGTTTCTCTTGAGCGCCGACAACATCACGGGCACCTGTCATAAAATTAATTAATAACAAATCATCTTCACGTCCCATTGAACGCGCCATGGAAAATACTTTAGCAAATAAAGTATTATCGCCTTTACCGTCCACATATAAAAAACCGCTGCCTTGGATTAACGAATTGTAAGCAAACGATATCAGTGCTTCCGTTTTACCGCTACCGGTTGAACCAAAAATCAAAACGTGGGTGCGCATATCTTCATTACTGAACCACAATTCTTCTTGAGTAATTTTTTTATTGCCAAAAAAACAAATGCCGCGTGCTTTACGCGGAGTGGTTCCACCTGGTGCTGGATCATTGTAATCTAAAATATCGGAACGCAAGGGCATACGAAATGGCAATTTAAATTTACGAGTAATGGCGTAAAAAAATAAACCGACAGCAATGATAAATAACACCTCGGTGACCGGTGTAAAAATAAAAATACTGACAGCAAATGCTATTAACACACTCGCACTATTGACAGGGTCTTTAAAAAAATCCACAAACTTCATGCTGAGCGTGCGCGTGTCACGCAACAGCATGCGCGGGGCAAGTTCGTGTTCTTCCTCTAAACCGCGTTGATTCATACTTTATTCTTTCTCATCCGGTTTATACAAAATTTCTTTCAATGCAATTCCCAATGCGTTGGTCGCCTCAGAAACCATCGGCACCAACAACCGCCTGCCAATTTCATTTTCTGCAATCCAATGCGCAAAAGGCCCTGCAACTTCTACAAAAGGTGTTTGCCGTCCGACCGTATTTAACATATACCACAAACGACGGTCTACGGGTTTAAGCCATAAAAAATCAGCGGATGCTTGCACGCCGTCACTGCGCGCAGCGTGCAGCATTTCCGCCATGACAGTCAGTAAATAAGCATGTGATTGGATCACATGCTGGACTAATTTAGTATTTTCATGTTTTTTACATAATTCATCTGCACCGGCGAAATTTAATTTACCTGTCGAAGATAAATTAATTTGAGTAAATAAATCAAAGGCAGCTTTAGTATCCCCATTGATACGCGCAGCAAAAGCGCCAAATAATGCTTTAATGTGCGGAGGTAATCGATCAACCCCGGGCCACATAGGCCCTAACTGAACAGCAAATAATTTGTTTGCCTTGCCGCGTTTTAAGTTCACCTCAATTCGGTTCCATTCTTTATGCGTCATACCTTCTTGCGGTTGACGTTTATATTCTTCTAATAGCTGATGCTTCTTACAAAACTGCATCGGTGTCAGTGCCATCGCCCATGAGCCTTTATCAATATCTTTATGAACTAAATCTAAATGCACGACCGGCGTAATTTGCGGCCAATTCTTTTTTTCTAACTCTGCAAGATCACGCATTGAGTAAATACGTTTAAAAACTCGGGTACCGCTGGTAAAAAATATTAAGAGTGCCAGCATAAAAATAATCACGACTAACGGATAGCGTAAATACTCCCCGACCGCCTGCCCTACTTTGATAACATATTCAAAAGAGACTTGATTCACATCAGGATTATTTAGCGTGTTAAGGATGGTCGTGCGCACATCTTGTAATTGATCGGTGAACAAACTGAGAAAATTAATTTCGAGCAATTTGACATGGAAATAGAAATAAATGACTTGTTTTTTAAATGCTATCCAGAGAACTGCGGAAAATACACAACAAGCAGCAACGACCCAAAGGGTCCCCATAGAATTATCAGATTGATTCGGTTGCGCTGGAGGTGCCATGTGCTTACCTCAATAAAAATTCCTCTCTTTAGGAAAGATAAATCAGCCTCCCTGCTTCTCACGAATCTCATCCAGCATTTTACAATCAATGCAAAGTGTTGCTGTAGGCCTTGCTTCTAAACGCCTTAAGCCAATTTCAACACCGCATACTTCGCAATAACCATATTCTTTATCGGTAAGCAGCTGTAAAGATTCTTCAATTTTTTTGAGTAACTTGCGTTCTCGATCACGCGCTCTTAATTCTAAGCGGAATTCTTCCTCTTGACTGGCGCGGTCATTAGGATCTGCGTAATTCACAATATCATCTTTCATGTGATGAACAGTACGATCCGCTTCTTCCATGATTTGTTGACGTAATAAAGTTAAAATTTTAGTGAAATGTGCCCGCATTTTAACGCCCATGTATTCTTCTTTTTTCTTGGGCTTATAAGGGCTAATACCCAACATTTCTAAGCTGGGTTCTAAAATGTCTTTGATCGTCGCCATACGTGTTCTCCTACTATTCTTACTATTCTATGCCAAAACTAAATACGATACCAAACATCAGCCGCTATTCTTCCCCGCGTCACTCGCTCATGACCCGCCAAATCTCGATAAGAATGGATATCCACATAACCATGATGAGCGAGTAACATCCGCACCGCTTCTGCTTGCAAGAAACCATGTTCAAGCATGATGAAGCCCTCGGTTTTTAAATACGATTTTGCTTCCCTAATAATGCGGCAAAGATCGGATAATCCATTTTCCCCCGCCATTAAAGCAGATGCCGGTTCACAGTGCACATCATTTTGCTGAAAATGTGGGTCCCCTTGTGCAATATAAGGTGGATTGCTAATAATCCCGTCAAATTTAATCTTAGGTAATGCGAAGCACCAATCCCCTTCATAAAAGACCACATTTTGAATATTCAAACGCATGGCATTCTCTTTTGCAATGTTAAGTGCCGCTAAGCTCTTATCTGTCGCATACACTTTAAAATCGGGCCGCTCATGCGCAATCGCTAATGCAATGGCGCCTGAGCCAGTCCCTAAATCCGCAATATTATTTTTTTCACCTCGTGCTTCTTTCAGTGCGTGCTCCACCAACAATTCTGTTTCCGGTCGAGGAATGAGCGTATCAGGTGTTACTTTAAGATTAAGCGACCAAAATTCACGGTACCCGACAATATAGGCAACCGGCATCTTTGATTTGCGCTCTGCCACTAACTTTTCGAAAAAAATATTTTCAGCCGATGTTAATATACGTTCTGGAAATGCGAGTAAATAACTACGATCTACTTGTAAAACATGCGCCAATAAAATTTCTGCATCCAATCTTTCTGTATCACTGATGGATGTAAATTCTGCTGCAGCCAAAGATAGCGCTTTCTGGATAGTCAGCATTAATCACCTAATTGAGACAATAAATCAGTTTGATGTTCATGAATTAATGCCTGGATAATCTCATCTAAATCACCATTCATGATGGCGGGTAATTGATAGAGTGTTAAATTAATACGATGGTCCGTTAAACGGCCTTGAGGAAAATTATAAGTACGAATACGCTCTGAACGATCGCCTGTCCCGACCAAATGACGACGTGTTTCAGCTTGCTGTTGTTGTTGTTTATTGCGCTCTTCTGCTAATAATTTTGCTTTGAGTAATGAAAGCGCCCGCGCACGGTTTTTATGCTGTGAACGTTCATCTTGGCACTCGACAACGGTACCGCTAGGAATATGCGTGATGCGAATGGCAGAATCTGTTTTTTGTACATGCTGGCCGCCGGCACCCGATGCACGAAAAGTATCAATGCGTAAATCTTGAGGATTAATATCAATCGCTTCCACTTCATCTACTTCCGGCATCACAGCAATCGTACAAGTCGATGTGTGGATACGTCCTTGCGCTTCAGTTTCTGGTACACGCTGTACACGATGCACCCCTGATTCAAATTTAAAGCGAGAGTAAGCGCCCTGGCCAATGATCCGCAAAATAATTTCTTTATAACCGCCTTGTTCACTGGCATTTCTGCTAATCAATTCTACTTGCCACCCTTGCGTTTCTGCATAACGCGTATACATACGGCTTAAATCACCCGCAAAAATCGCTGCCTCATCACCTCCCGCTCCTGCACGGATTTCTAAAAAAATATTACTGTCATCATGCGGATCACGCGGTAATAATAAAATTTGTAGCTCATGTTCTAAGGAATTTTGCAATTCTTCCGCATTCTTCAGTTCTTGCTTGGCTAATTCTTGCAATTCTTTATCTTCTTCTTTTAATAATTCTTTGGCACCCGCAATATCTTGCAAACACGTTTGAAAACGCTGAAATACATCAACCACCGGCCTAAGTTCTGCATATTCTTTAGAATAATCACGAAATCGATTTTGCTGCTGAATCACATGAGGATCTGCGAGCAGCGCATTTAATTCTTCAAAACGCTCGGTGAGTGATTGTAATTTTTTTTCAATCGATGGCTTCATGAGAGTTCACTCTCTAACTCAGGAATAGCAAATAATTGCTGGGCCAATTGCAACACTTCAAGACGTCCTTCAAAGCCCGCTTGACGCAATTGCACGGTCGGTGTGTGTAATAATTTTTGGCTGAGCGCTCTTGCAAATAGAGTCAACACTTCTTTAGGCTCATCCCCTCGTTGTAATTGCCGCAATGATTTTAATAATTCTGCATCACACAAGTCTTCAATTTGCTTTCGATAAGCACGAATCGTAGTTGCCACAACATCCAGTGAACGCAGCCAAGCGATAAAATCGTGTGTACGCTGCTCTATCACTTCGCGTGCTTTTTCTGCCGCATGTTCTCGCCCACGTAAATTTTTCTGAATAATCGTTTTTAAATCATCAATTGAATAAAGTTCCACATGCTCTAATTTCGCGACTGAGGTTTCTATGTTGCGCGGCACAGCGATATCCACTATTAAAATAGACTTTTGCCGCGAACAGAGCATGCTCTCTGTCACTAAGGGTGCCGTACTTCCCGCTGCAGAAATAACGACATCTGCTATTTGCAATGCTGAAGATAATTCAGAAAACTGCATGTACTCAGCCGAATATTTTTTAGCGAGTGCCTTTGCATGATCGCTGCTTCGATTAACGATTAATATTCGTTTTGGAAAATGCGTTTGTAAATGCCGCAACACTAAATCAACCGTAGCACCTGCACCAATTAATAATACAGTCATCTCTTTTAAAGACTGCTGTTTTTTTTCTTTAATAAAATTAACCGCAGCAGATGAAACAGAAACAGGACATGCACCAATCGCTGTGTGCGTTCTCACGTCTTTTGCGACCGAAAAAACTTGCTGAAATAAACGATTAAACAAAGTGCCGATAACACCCGCTGCACAACTTTCTGAAAAAGCTTCTTTCATTTGCCCTAAAATTTGCGATTCGCCCAGCACCATAGAATCTAAACCGCACGCAACTTCCATAATATGCAAAACCGCACGCTCATCTTGATAAAAATACATGGCTGGCATTAATTCAGCACGCGATAGCGCATGATGCCGGCAAAACCAATCTACAATTTTATTGATATCATCCGCATTACAATAAAGCTCCGAACGATTGCACGTTGATAAAAGAACGGCTTCTTGTATGTTTTCATTCGTTAATAAATCTTGCAGATAAAGCGGAAGCTTCTCTTCTGAAAAAGTGACTTTCTCCCTGAGCTCTATAGGGGCTGTTTTATGGTTGATTCCGCAAGCAATAATGGGCATAGGAAGGCATGCGCTCGTTTAAAAGTGCGAGTATTTTATGTGAAATCATTTAGAATAGCCAATGGCTCTATCAAAATCTAAACCCCGGGTTTATACTAAAATTCAATATGCGGCATTTTATTTTAGTTTTCATAGCAACGTCTTACGCGCTCTTTCTCACGAGCTGCGCATCTATATCTACGGCGCCGCCTCAAAATCAACCGCTCTCCTGGGAACATCGGGCAGCAGTTCTCTCAAATATTCAACAGTGGAATTTAAAAGGATTGATCGCCTTACGTACTTCTCAAAATGCATGGAGCGCCAATTGGCAATGGCAGCAAACAAAAAATAATTATACGATTCTTCTATTCGGACCCTTGGGCTCAAATTCTTTAAAATTAACTGGCAATTCAGGGGGCGTTTTACTTGAAATGGCAGATGGTAAAAGATTGACTGCAAGAGATCCTGAATCCTTATTGGCCCGACAATTAGGCTGGCGATTACCGGTTTCTTTCTTGCGTTATTGGGTGCGAGGTTTGCCAGTGCCGACACTTCCCGCACAAAAACAATTTGATGATTATCATCACCTCGCTGTATTAATGCAAAATGATTGGACCATTCGCTATTTGCGCTACACTTCAATCAATGGAATGGATGTGCCGAACAAAATTTTTCTGACTAATCCTAACATGAGTGTCAAAATTATTATCTCAGAATGGCAGCTGTAAAAAATATTAAGTTTCCGTTGACACTTATACAATCCCTGAGGAAAATAGGCGCCCTACGCTGGAACACTTGACACCTTACAGCGTTATTAAGTCTCGCTCTATTGTTGGGGTGTAGCCAAGTGGTAAGGCACCGGGTTTTGATCCCGGCATTCCTAGGTTCGAATCCTAGCACCCCAGCCAATTCAGTAATATGATATCCATACCAATGCAATGAGAAGGACGTCAACTGTGTCTGAGATCATGATTTTCAGCGGCAACGCAAGCGAAGCGCTCGCAAAACACATCGTAGAACATTTGAATTTACCGCTGGGCAAAGCTCACGTTGGCCGTTTCAGCGATGGCGAAACCATGGTTGAAATTCAAGAAAATGTTCGTGGCCGTGATATTTTTATTATTCAATCCACCTGCGCTCCCACTAACGACAACTTGATGGAATTAATTATTATGGCGGATGCTTTGCGCCGCGCATCTGCAACCCGTATTACAGCGGTGGTGCCCTATTTTGGTTACGCACGTCAAGATAGACGCGTGCGTTCAGCGCGCGTTCCTATTACCGCAAAAATTGTGGCTGACATGATGGCAAGCGTTGGCATCAGCCGGCTAGTCACTGTTGATTTACATGCAGATCAAATTCAAGGGTTCTTTTACATGCCGGTCGATAACCTTTACAGCACACCTATCATGCTTCAGGATATCACTCAAAAAGATTATCAAAACATCATGATTGTTTCGCCTGATGTCGGCGGCGTTATTCGGGCACGCGCCATTGCCAAACGAGTACCAGGCGCTGATTTAGCTATTATTGATAAACGCAGACCACAGCCGAATGAAGCGCAAGTGATGCACATCATAGGCGATGTTAAAAATCGTGATTGTATTATCGTGGATGATATTGTTGATACTGCAAGCACGCTTTGCAAAGCAGTAGAAGCATTAAAAGAACATGGCGCTGCTAAAGTAGTTTCTTATGTCACCCATCCTGTCCTTTCCGGTCATGCCATTCCTACTATTGAATCCTCCCCTTTAGATGAATTAATCGTGACAGACACGATCCCTTTAAGCAACGAAGCGAAAGCGTGCAAACATATCCGTTCTTTAAGTTTAAGCCACATGATTGCTGAGGCCATTCGACGTATCAGCGGGGCAGGTTCATTAAGCCGGATGTTTTTGGACTAGCATCCCACTCAATTTCAGGTATAATTCGCCCTCCCCCATCCCTGGTCGCGGTGATGGGTATTTATTTAATTTATTTGGAGAAATACTATGGCAACCATTAAATTCGAACTCGAAGCCGACGTTCGTCAAGACATAGGGAAAGGTGCGAGCCGCCGCCTACGTCATACGGATAAGGTCCCTGCCGTCATTTACGGCGCAGGTGAAGCCCCAGAATCACTCACCTTAGATCATAATAAAGCATTAAACGCACTCTCCCATGAAGCCTTTTATTCACATATTCTGACCTTGAAAGTAGGCAAAAAAAATGAAAAAGTGATTTTAAAGGCGGTGCAGCGTCATCCCGCTAAACCTCGAATTGCACATATTGATTTTTTACGCATTCGCGCTGACCAAAAGCTGCATATGCATGTTCCATTTCATTTTCTCGGTGAAGAAAATGCGCCGGGTCTCAAAGAAGGCGGTGCTTTCTCTCACTTGATGAACGATGTAGAAGTCGTCTGCCTCCCCGCTGATCTTCCTGAATTTATTGAGATCGATGCATCAAATCTTCTATTAGACCAATCGATTCATTTAAGCGAACTCAAATTACCTAAAGGCGTTGAGTTAGCCGCATTTGCGCATGGTGTTGAAGGCCATGATCAAGCAATCATTAGCATTCATATTCCACGCATTATTGAGGAAGAAGTCATTGAAACTGCTGTAGAAGCGACTGCGGAAACAGCAGAAGGTGCGGAACAACCGGCGGCTGAAGCGGCCCCCGCTGCTGAAGCAACAGATAAAGAAAAAGATAAGGGTAAAGAATAGCTGAGGTAACACCTTGTCTGGTATAAAACTCATTGTCGGTTTAGGGAATCCGGGTGCCGATTATGCAGAAACTCGGCACAATGCGGGCGCATGGTTTGTGCTTCAATTAGCGCGCACGCTCAAAATAACGTTACGTCATGATAAAACTTATCCAGGGTTTCATTCTGATGCTGAACAAAATGGCCATCGCTTTCACCTTTTTATTCCTGCCACTTTTATGAATGTATCAGGCACATCTGTCAATACGTACGCAAAATATTATAAAATCTTACCAGAAGATATCCTGGTTGCGCATGATGAAATTGATATTCCTGTCGGCGATATCCGCTTAAAGTTTGATGGCGGTCATGGCGGACACAATGGACTGCGCGACATCATTCAGTGTATGGGAACAAACAAATTTCATCGTTTGCGAATTGGCGTGGGTCGTCCTCTGCGCAGTAAAGATGTGGTTGATTATGTATTAAAACCCCCTAAAAAAACTGAGCGTGAAAAAATTGATAGTGCATTACAAAATGCATTTTGCATTTTACCCGATTTATTAAAGGGCGAATTTCAAAAAGCCATGCACACACTCCATACAAAAGAGGCATAATCATGGGTATTAAATGCGGCATTGTTGGTTTGCCTAATGTTGGAAAATCCACATTATTTAATTGTTTAACCAAAGCAGGCGTTGATGCAGCTAACTATCCTTTTTGCACCATTGAACCGAATGTGGGCGTCGTCGCAGTTCCTGATCCACGTTTAGATGAATTAGCAAAAATCGTGCATCCCGAACGAACTCTTCCAACGACGGTTGAATTTGTTGATATTGCAGGTCTTGTCAAAGGGGCTTCGCAGGGAGAAGGTCTTGGCAATAAATTTTTAGCAAATATCCGTGAAACCGATGCTATCGTTCATGTCGTCCGTTGTTTTGAAAATACTGACATTGTCCATGTGGCCGGAAAAATTTCGCCTGAGGATGATATCGCGATCATTAATACTGAATTAGCATTAGCTGATTTAGATACCGTGACTCGCGCAATGATGCGCGTACAAAAACAAGCAAAAAGCGGTGATAAATCAGCGCAAAGTGATCTTCAATTATTGGAACGCGCCAAAGAACATTTAAATCACGGACAACTGATTCGTACTTTGCCGCTCACAAAAGAAGAAAAACTTTATTTAAAACAATTACAGTTACTCACTGCAAAACCGACTCTTTATATCGCAAATGTCGCAGAAGATGGTTTTACTGAAAATCCCTATCTTGAAAAAGTAAAACAAATTGCAGCCGCTGAACAGGCGGGTATCGTTTCAGTGTGCGCCGCGATTGAAGCAGAAATTTCTGAATTAGAAGATACCGAAAAAGCTGAATTTTTAGCAGAATTAAATTTAAATGAACCTGGGCTTGATCGGGTCATTCATGCCAGTTATAAACTGCTCGGCCTTGAAACTTATTTTACTGCGGGTGAAAAAGAAGTGCGCGCTTGGACCATTCCTCTTCACTCAACTGCACCGGAAGCCGCGGGCGTTATCCATTCTGATTTTGCCAAAGGTTTTATTCGCGCTGAAATTGTGAGTTATGATGATTATATCAAATATCAAGGCGAAACCGGCGCAAAAGAAGCCGGAAAATGGCGTTTAGAAGGAAAGGATTATATCGTAAAAGATGGTGATGTCATTTATTTTCGCTTTAATGTTTAAAATAAATAAAAAATAACGAGGTTAATGCAATGACTATTGGAATTACAAAAGAAACAGCCGACGTTTTCGAAAAGATGATAACGGCATGCTCTTACTCTGATGATCCAGGGCAAAAAGCCGCTGAGTGTCTTTCAAATTTGAAGATTCTCATAAAAAAATTGCCCCACAAAAAAAAATCGAAAACAAAAATGCTTCAGGCCGAAGAAGTTTTTTTATTGGCTTCATTGATAACAGCAGACACTCATCTCTCAAAAGATGATTTACTTGAAACAGCTAATGATAACCTAGCTCTTTTACCCAAAAACATAAAGCTCGCAGGAAATCTTCAAGACGCATTTAAAAGGCTGCTTAGGTTCCATTTAATTACTAATCAAAATAACAGAATAGATTTGCCCTATACCTATTTTCAACCCCTGATGGAAGTTCCTCTGAACCTGCCTCCAGCAGAAGAAATTTTCCCCATCGTGGACAATGTAACTAATTTCAGAGATGAAGAAAATACTGATCCGTTACAAGAAATTAAAAAAGAAGAAATGAATGAAGAAAATAAAACACACAAACGAAAATCAGAAAATCCTGCTCCCGATACAAAACAAAAACGGCATCGCTCAGAAAGAACTCAAGAAAAAAAAAGAAAAAATCAAGAAATTGTCAACGAAAATAAAGTCGCTATACCCGAAGAAAAAAAAGAAACACCGGCCCACGCTCCTGCGAGTAAAAATAAAAGAAAACCCGATAAGACCCTTACTCCCAAACAATTAAAACGCCGTGAAATAAATCGTGAATCATCACGCAAATCAAGAGAACTAAAAAAGAATTTTCTGCAGAGCTTAATCGCTGAAAAAAACGAATTGAGTAAAAAAATGGAAGATCTTGAAAGAAAAGACCCCCATGCAGCCGAAAAATTTAAAAATTTTAAATCTACATTTAAATCGACAGTTTTGCCTCAAAAAATCAAACCATGTAACAATAAAAAAACTAATCCTCATCAAACAGAGCAGCAAAAGAAGAATGCCCTCTCTGCCAAAAAATCAAGACAAAATAAATTAAAGGAGATGTATGATCTTCAGTGCCAAGTAGAATTATACAATCGTTTTTTTGAGCCTTCTCCGCCTCTGCCTGCTCAAAACGCTTTAAAGAAACCTGCTGCACAGGAAGGATCTGTTCTCACTCATAGTGTATTTAACAGACCACAAATAATGCCCTCAATAAGCCCCGTTAACCCAAACGACGCTGCCGTAGCGCTTCAAAAAGAAAAACTCCTGCAGCTACCGAAACATTAAGACTTGAAACAGAACCTTGCATGGGAATATTTAACAACATATCGCAGTGTTCGCGCGTTAAACGTCTAAGGCCTGTCCCTTCTGCACCTAAAACGAATGCAGCAGATGAGGTGAAATCAGCTTGATATAAAGTTTTTTTAGCCGCTTCATCTGCACCAAATACCCAAATATTTCTTTCTTTCAACATACGTAGTGTGCGCGCTAAATTCGTCACTTGAATAAAGGGAATGGTTTCTAGCGCGCCAGATGCAACTTTTGCAACGGTAGGCGTTAAACCAACTGATTTATCTTTAGGCGCAATCACTGCATGAACACCCGCAGCATCAGCACTTCTCAAACATGCACCTAAATTATGTGGATCTTGAATATTATCTAAAATGAGCAATAATGCCGGGCTTTCCAAATGATCCAATAAAATTTCTAAATCCGCTTCCGTAAAACGTTTAGCTTTTTGACAATAAGCAAGGATCCCTTGATGATTGGCCTGATGAGCTGCCTCATCAAGCGTTTGACGTGTGACCGATTCTATTTTGATTGAATGAGATGCCGCTAATTCAAGGATATGCTGCATTTTTTGATCTAGCCGTTCTTTCAAAATCATCAAACGAACAACGCGTTCTGGCTGTGTTGTTAACACAGCACGCACAGCATGTATGCCAACAATAACGGACAATTCATTCATAACTGCTGTTTCTTTTTACTTTTCTTTTTTGGTTTATCTTGTATAGCCTGGCCTGCCAGCATAAAGTCCATCTGACGCTGGTCCAAATCAACTCGCACCACTTTAATTTTAATTCCCTCGCCTAAACGAAAATGTGTGCCCGAACGTTCACCAGAAATTTCGTGTTTAATCGGATCAAAATGATAATAATCATTCGGCAAAAGACTGATGTGAATTAATCCTTCAACATAAATCTCCGCCAACTCCACGAATAAACCAAAACTCGTGACACTTGAAATAACGCCCGGAAATTCTTCACCCACTTTATCCAACATAAATTCGCATTTTAACCAATCAACCGCTTCGCGAGTCGCATCATCTGCGCGCCGCTCGGTCATCGAGCAATGTTCAGCATATTTTTCAAAAATAGGTTCTACTTCGCCGGGCACATATTTTTTACGTAGAATACGGCGTATTGCGCGATGCACTAATAAATCCGGATAACGGCGAATGGGGGATGTAAAATGCGTGTACGCATCAAATGCCAATCCAAAATGGCCTTTATTTTCAGGACTATAAATAGCTTGGCTTAATGATCGAAGCAATACGGTTTGAATCACATGTGCATCGGGTCGTTTCGTGACAGATTCTAATAATTTTGCATAATCACTTGGTGTCGGTTCTTCTTTTCCAGGAAGCGTTAAACCATGTGCATTTAAAAATTTTCGCAAATCGAGTAATTTTTCAGGTGAGGGGCCTTCATGCACACGATATAATCCAGGACATTCGTGCTTCAATAAAAAATGCGCGGTCGAAATATTCGCGCATAACATACATTCTTCAATTAAACGGTGCGCATCGTTACGTTCTTCTGCCACAATACGTTCTATTTTTCGATTTTCGCCAAAAATAATTTTGGTTTCCGGCAAATCAAAATCAATTGAACCGCGTTTTTGGCGCGCTTTATGCAAAATATGATAAAGCGTGAATAATTCGTTAAGATGCGGCATTAATGCAGAAAATTTTGTTTGTAACGCTTTATCTTTTTTGACGACCATGTCATACACTTGATTATAAGTCAGACGTGCTGCCGAACAAAAAACCGCTTCATGAAATTGATAATCGGTGATTTTACCGGTTGCATTGATGGTCATTTCACAAACCAATGCTAATCGATTAACGTTGGGATTGAGGGAACATAACCCGTTGGACAAAATCTCGGGCAACATTGGAATAACACGTCCTGGAAAATAAACTGAGTTACCGCGATTCAGTGCTTCTTTATCTAATGCAGAATTGGGACGAACATAATGACTCACATCAGCAATAGCAACATATAAGCTAAAACCGCCTTTGGGTTTCGCCTTGCAATAAACAGCATCATCAAAATCTTTTGCATCTTCGCCATCAATCGTCACAAAAGGCAAATCACGCAAATCTAAACGGCCTTGGATTGCATCATCGGGCACATTACTTGAAAAATATGCTGCTTCTTCTAACACTTCTTTTGGCCATTCATGCGGTAATTCGTGATTACGAATCGCCACATCAATTTCCATGCCAGGTGCCATATGATCGCCAATAATTTCTTTGACGCGCCCGATTGCTTTTGTTTGCAAAGTAGGTTGCGAAATAATTTCTGCCACTACCATTTGGCCTGAAGTCGCACCTGCCGTTCCATCGGGTGGAATTAAAATTTCTTGTGAAATACGTAAATTGGTCGGTTGGAGAAATGCAGCACCTGAAGTAATCATTAAACGCCCAACCAATTCATGGGTATTGCGTTCGATCACTTCAATAATCGCACCTTCTCGCCGCCCGCGATGATCAATGTTTGAAATTCTCGCCAGCACCCGATCATCATGAAACACAAGACGCATTTGTCTTGCATTCACAAATAAATCATCGCTGCCATCATCAGGAATGACAAATCCATACCCATCTTTATGCCCAGAGACCCTGCCTGCGATTAAGTCCATTTTACTGATAACGCCAAATGCACCGCGCCGGTTTTGGATTAATTGCCCATCGCGTGCCATCGCATTCAAACGGCGCCTTAATGCTTCTTTTTCATGCGATTGGCCTAAGCCTAACTCGGTAAGCAGCTGGCGGAAGGTGGCTGGACGGTCTCGTTCGGTCAAAAATTCTAGGATGAATTCACGGCTCGGGATAGGATGTTCGTATTTTTCTGCTTCCCGTTTTGCATAACGGTCTTGTTTATTGACTGATTTTTTCCCCATTCATTTTCCATATTACTGATATACTTTGGCATAAGATACCCTGGATGGCCCTTTTTTTCCATGTAATTTCTAGCCCATCATTCATACAGTCATAGACCATTCACTTAACTTCAGGTAAAGTTCTTTTAAAAGAAGGATATTTCTTATGATGCGTACCCTCTGGATTTTACTCGTGATTTTCCTCTGCTCTTGCGTCAATCAAAAAATGACCCCCGACCAACAAGGTTTTTGCAAAGAAGTCAAACGCCGGATTATATTTAACGGCGCCACCAGTAATAACATCGAAGCCACCCAACAACGGGCAGAATTGAACACATTGAATAAGAATTATAACAGCCACGATTGCAACTAATTGAAATATAAAAGCTTATTTTTATACCCTCGTTAATACAATTTTAACCTTTTCTGTCTACAATGTGCGCATTATAAAGCGAGGATGATAAGAATGATGCAACGCAAACAGAAGACTTTTGCTGAACTTGCTAGTGAGGCACAACAGCGCATAACAACATTAGGCGACGCTAAAATAATCACCGAAGAAGAAGTGTTAGCCGAGTTAGCTCGGCTGCGGGGCATTCGGGATACATTTGAGACTGCTCGCAGAGATGGAGAACTCGAAGCCAAAAGAACGCTATTAAAAGACTTCATCGAAGAGCTGGAAAAGATCATACCTAAGAAGCCAACATCTCAAAAAAAAGTGCCCGAAGCGCCCACTTTATTCGAAAGAATACAACAATTACAAGAACAATTTACAGCAAGCCGAGAAAACGGTAACAAACAAATGATAAGAGGAGAAGCAAATCTTTTAATATTAGCATTCGCTAAGAAAGAGCAACTTGAAATATCAAATCAAAAAATTCAGCATCTGCTTAATGGATTCAAAGAGAAATCCCAAGAGTTAACATCCAGTAAGTTAGATGATGAAACACCTAAACTTATTTTAAAATGCAATAGAAACAACAATGATGTTCGTCTTCATTTGCAATCTAGAGAAAGTATGAGATTATTTCTGAATCCTCCCCCTCGCATGACCACTTCTAATTCTGATACAAAAGCTGATAATAAGGATAGGGGTAGCAAAAAATCTAAAACAACACCTCGTC
>AMFJ01006875.1_pt1 | contig 30622 bp, 36 predicted proteins | sample 427208 | NCBI WGS metagenome assembly AMFJ01 (sample SAMN02954298, study PRJNA114691) | groundwater metagenome | biome: aquatic; feature: subsurface aquifer; material: sediment; isolation source: subsurface aquifer sediment | place: USA: Rifle, CO | collected 2008-08 | reverse complement strand
TCTTTGAGTTTTTAAACCCCCAAAATGTCCATTAACCCTACAATTACAAAATTGTTTTTATGTTTTAATGCTTTAATGTTTTCATCACAAAAAAACAAAAACTTCGAATTGTGATATTCGAAGTTTGTAATGTATATTTGTAAATTTGCAATTAACGTTTTCTCCATTGATGAGCACGACGAGCTTTGTGAAGACCTGGTTTCTTTCTTTCTTTGGCTCTAGAATCACGAGTCATAAGATTGTTAGCTTTCAAAACCGGTTTTAATTCTTCATTCCATTCAACAAGAGCACGAGCAATACCATGACAAACGGCATCAGATTGACCACGAATACCACCACCAGCTACTTTGACAGAAACATCCATGTCTTTTTCTTTTCCAACTACAACAAGTGGAAAAATTACTCTATCTTGTAAAAGTTTGGTAGTAAAATAAGTAGTCAATTCTTTATCATTGATAGTAATTTTACCTTTACCAAGTGTAATACGGACACGAGCAGCAGCAGTTTTTCTTCTACCTACAGCTCGAGCTTTGTTGTCATCAGATTTCTGTACCATAATTATATAAAATATTTATTATTAAGCTTTGATAATTAGACGTTTCATCATACCATTTCTTAGTTTGTTTTTTGGTAACATACTATAAATAGCACGACGCATTACGTCAGTTGGATCAGCATCAAAAACTTTTTTCATTGAAGTTATTTTCAATCCACCTGGATGACCTGAATGAAAATAATAATCTTTTTGTACCAATTTTTTACCAGTAAATTTTACCAATTTGGCATGATTTACTACTACAAAATCACCTGTATCAATATGACGCACAAAGGTAGGCTTATTTTTTCCCATAAGAGCCATGGCAGCTTGAGTAGCTACACGACCAACAGCCTTATCTGTGGCATCAAATTCTATTTTTTCACGTTTTATTTCTTGCATATTATAAATCTTTTTAGACAAATTCTATTTTTACTTTTTCAGCACCGTCATTTGGACGAGTACCAAGTTTAGTAATACGAGTGTAACCACCCTGTCTGTCTTTGTATTTTGGAGCAATAGTTTCAACCAATTTTTTGACAGCCTTACCTGTATACAATACTGAATTAATAATTTCTTTGTCCACTGGACGATTTCTCTTAGCTTTAGTAACAAGTGGTTCTACCACAGTACGCAAAGCTTTAGCTTTTGCTTTGGTAGTAACAATAGCATCATGTAATATCAAACTCTCAGCCAAACTTCTAAGTAAGGCTTTTCTAGGAGCTTTGGTTCTACCTAATTTTATATTTTTCTTTTGGTGTCTCATATTAAAATAAAATTTCTTTTTTTAATTTATTCTTCTTCACTTACTTCCTCGTCCATCTTAACTTTAGTGGAAGTAGATTCTTTTTTAGCCTTTTTGGCAACAGTACTAGAAGAATCTAAAATTAAACTGAAATGGTCCATCAAAATCTTGGTAGCACGTTCTACCGTTTCTTTTGGACTAACAGTACCATTAGTCTCAATAGTTAAAGTAACCTTTTCGTAGTCAGTAATATCTCCAACACGAGTATTTTCTATTGCGTAACCGACGTCTTTTACCGGGGAATAAAATGAGTCGATAAGAATAGTACCCAAATCAAGATTCTTACTTTCTTTTTCAGAAACTGGTACATAACCAAGACCTTTTCCAATAATAATTTCTAAACTTAATTCTTTTTTGTCATCAGTAATTGTCGCAATTTTCAAATCAGGATTGATTATTTCAATATCAGAATTTTTTTCAAAATCAGCAGCAGTCACTTCACCTTTACCTTTTTTGGTTAAAGTCAAAGTCACAGGTGTATCACTATAAGAAATTATAGCCATTTGTTTCAAATTTTGAGAAACTTCAATTACATCTTCCATTACACCTTCAATTGCAGAAAATTCATGTTGAATACCATTTATTTTTACAGCTTCTACAGCTGCACCTTCGATAGAAGATAACAAAACACGACGCAAAGCATTACCAACAGTAACACCATAACCTTGATGACAAGGTGTAATTATAAGTTCAGCAACATTTTTTCTATCAGTATCTTTGAACTCGATTGTTGAAGGTAAAAGAATATAATCCATATGATTTTTGTTAACAGACATTTTAAAAATTATCTAGTTGAGTAATACTCAGTGATAAGCTTAACGTCGAAAACCTTTTCGAAATCTCTTTCAGTAGGTTTAGTCAAAATTTTACCAGATTTAGCTGCAGCATCTACTAAAATCCAAGATGCTACTTCTTGTGATTGTAATCTATCACTAACGTTTTCAAAAATTTGTTTCTTTTGTTTGTTTTCTTTCAAAGCAATTATATCACCAACACGTACGATATGTGAAGGGATATTCATTTTTTTACCATTCAAAGTAAACATACTATGACTAACAAATTGTCTAGCTTGAGCACGAGTAGTTGCAAAACCCATACGATAAACAACGTTGTCCATACGCATTTCTAACATTTCTTGCAAGTTGACACCAGAGTCACCTGTCATATCACTAGCTTTTTCTACATATTTACGAAATTGTTTTTCACGAATACCGTAAACAACTTTAGCTTTTTGTTTTTCTAATAATTGCTTACCAAATGATGACAAAGAAACACGTCTTTGATTAGGCCCATGTACACCAGGAGCTTGATTAAGACGACGAGCAACTTTTGCAGCATTAGTTTTCAAACCTAAATTAGTTTTGAAACGTCTAGCAATTTTATTTTTTGGTCCAATATTTCTTCCCATATTATAAAAATCAAATTATGTTATACGCGTCTTCTTTTTGGTGGACGACAACCATTGTGTGGAATAGGTGTGATATCTTTGACAGACAATACTTGAATACCGTTGGAATTCAAAGCACGAATAGCGCCTTCACGACCACCGCCGATACCTTTTACAAAGACATTTACTTCTTTAATACCAAAGCTTTTTACAGCTTCAGCGACTTCTTTTACAACAACACCAGCAGCATAAGGTGTAGATTTCTTTGGTCCTTTGAATCCTACTCTACCAGCAGAAGACCAACCTAATACATCACCATTTTGATCAGTGATTGAAACAATAGTATTATTGAATGTAGCTTGAATGTAAGCCTTACCGTGTGATACGGAACGCAAACTCTTCTTTTTAGCTTTTTTTACTTTTTTAGTAGCCATAATAAAATATTTTTCGTTTTTTTAGTAATTCAACTTAGGTCTTTTGGGCAGTAGGTTTTTTACCACTAGTTGCCACATTTCTCTTATTACCACGAGTAGTACGACTGTTAGTCTTAGTTCTTTGACCACGTGATGGTAATCTCTTAGCATGACGTGTGCCACGGTAAGATTTAATATCTTTCAAACGTTTGATATTTGAAGAAACTTCACGACGCAAGTCACCTTCTGTTTTATGTCCTTTTTCGACTAAATTACGAATTTTATCTTCTTGATCTTGAGTAAGATCTTTAGTACGTGTAGTTAGTGGTACTTGAGCTTGTTCCAAGATTTTCTTGGCAGTTGTTGAACCAATACCGTACACATAAGTAAGAGCTACAAGAACTCTTTTTTCATTTGGTATATTTACTCCAGAGACACGCATATCTTATATTCTAATCTTTTAATTAAATTTAAGCGACTCGCCCAAGTGACGAATGCTAGTGCATTTTAAGCGGCTTTTACACGCTGTTTTGCTCCTTGTCTTTGTTTGTGACGAGGATTTTTACAAATAACGTAACGTGCGCCACGACGAATGACGATTTTACAATCTTTACATCTTGTTTTGACTGATGAATGAACTTTCATAATAAATAAGTCAGAACGAGAAAATGTTTTACCAAAGTATTACTTTGATCAAAATTCTACTCGCAAATTATAATAATTTTAACTTTGTTTAATAAAAAATCATCAACCACTGCCGCGATATCGACACCCCGAAAGGCTACACCGCACTGATTGAGATTATTTTAAAATCTATAGGTTATACGTCCTTTTGATAAGTCGTAAGGAGTAATCTCTACCTTGATTTCATCACCTACATTAAGCCTAATATTATTCATACGAAGCTTACCTGCTAAGTGACATACCAATTCATGTTCGTTTTCAAGGACGACACGAAACTTGGCACCAGGCAAAAGTTCTATTACTTTACCCCACACTTCAATTACGTCTTGTTTGTTACCCATGTATAAATTGAAATTAACGACCCTATTTTAACTCATAGTCAAAATATTGTCAAGGATGAATAAGTGGATAAGGTATCTCATTCAACATGAAACATATATCATGTAACACACTATAACAAGATTTGGCTATAAATGCAAGACAATCCAAACTCCTAAATCTAAAATCCGAAATCTATTTTTTATCTCTTTTATATAGAGTTGAAACACTCTTACCCAAAATTTTTGCCAATTCAACGGCTTCATCTAATAAATTCTTCAAATCTCGGTCTGAATCTATTCCACTGTCTCTAATAAGTGCCAGCCAATATTTGCTTTCATTGCAAGATTTGAGAGAATAGGCTAGAAATTTTCTAAAATCATTGTCTGACGTTCCTCCAATAGCTTCCACATAATTGGCCCCAACACTGGTCCCAGACCTTAGTAGCTGATCAAAGATAGACTTTGCGTCCCTATCTTTTTTATATAAAGTTCTCAGATATTTAACCAAACTCACAGTCCATTTATAAATTCTCAATTTCAAACCTTCTTTAAAATTTTTTCTTTCATCATTATTATACATATTCCAAAACTAAAATTATTAATTTAGGATTTATTATTTAGGATTTTTAATTTGCTTATACACCCAATACTTGTATAAAAAGAAATTCCACATTACCATGACCGCAATTGTCGCAATACGCACCAAACGATAATCAAATTCTAAAATATGATTGAACAAATACATTACACCCACGGAAAATAAATAGTTGAAGCCTGCCAAAACTAAATAACGCACAATTTGTTTGTGTGGCATTTCTTTGTTTTTGAAAGACCAATATTTATTCAAGAGAAAATTGTAAGTAAGCATCAATACTTGGTTACACACTACAGCAATAGTCGCATTTAGACCAAAAAACTCTTTAAAAAAAATAAGAGTAGCCAAATCCAAAAATAATCCGGAAAAACCAACGAGAAAATACTTGGTGAATTGATGACGAATAGACCAAGCGTAAAAAATTATTTTTTTGATCATATAAAAAATAGACTCCTCCCCTATTAGGGGAGGTTGGGAGAGGTCTTTAGCAAGATAAAACGTTTTGCTCAAAGATAGACCCCCTCTCCACCCTAGGCGGACCAGCCTTGGGCGGGTAACTCCCCCTAGTAGCGGGAGAACTTCTGACTTATTCTAAAACTGCTTTAATACGACGAATACCAGCAGATGATGATTCTTCTTTCACAATTTTGAAATGTCCCATCACACCAGTATGCTCCACATGAGGACCACCACAAATTTCACGACTAAAAGTAGGACTACTAGCATTTACCAAAACTGATTGTTCTGGATCCCCTACTGTATAGACTTTGACTCTCTCGCCATACTTATCAACAAACAAACCAATAGCACCTTTTGCTTTGGCTTCTTCTACAGTCATCTCAGAAAAACTGACTGGATAATCTTTGTCAATTGCAGAGTTCACCAAATCTTCTACTTCTTTTATTTGTTCCGAAGTCATTTTATCATTGTAAGAAAAATCAAAACGCATTCTTTCAGCTGTGATATTACTTCCCTTTTGTTCAACATGATTCCCTAAGACTTGTCGCAAAGCAGCATGTAGAAGATGAGTAGCAGTATGATACTTCACACTCATTTCACCATGATCAGCCATACCACCTTTGAATTTTTGTTCAGAACCTTGACGAGAAAGTTCTTGGTGAGCTACATAAGCCTCATCAAAACCAGCTTTGTCAATTGTCAAATTATTTTCACTAGCAAGCTCTTCTGTCATCTCAATTGGAAAACCAAAAGTATCATAAAGTTTGAAAGCTTGTTTACCAGAAATCTCAGTAATAGCACGACCGGTTTTTTCCAAAGCCATTTGAAAACCTTTAGTTAATTTTTCAAATTCTTTGATACCTTGTTCAAGAGTTTCTCGAAATTTAGTTTCTTCTTTCCTTAACTCATTCAAAATTAATTCTTTATTCTTTTGAAGTGATGGGTAATGTTCACTATATTCTTCTATATAAATACCAGCAACTTCTGGTGTAAAAATATTGGTAACACCCAAATCATTGGCATAACGAACCGCACGACGAATAAGTCGACGTGTAAAATATCCTTGATCTTTGTTTGAAGGTATAGCCCCATCATCAATCAAAAAAGTAGCAGCACGTAAATGATCCATAATCACTCTAAATGCATAAGTTTCTTTTTCATCTTCACCGTATTTTTTTCCAGATACTTCTTCTATTTTTTTTCTAACACCGATAAATAAGTCTATAGTAAACATATCCTGATTATCATTCAAAGCTGCAGCCATACGTTCTAGACCTCCACCAAAATCTACATTTTGTTGTTTCAACTTTTCAAATTTGTCACCAACTTTTATATACTCCATGAAAACGTTGTTACCAATCTCCATAAAACGTCCACAATCACAATTAACATGACAAGGTTCGTCTTTCCACTTTGATTTTTCATGTAAATTTAAATGTTCACCAAAATCCCAAAACATTTCACTATCTGGTCCACCAGGTTCACCATCTGGCATTTTTTCAGGAATACCTGCACGACTCCACCAATTTTTCTTGGCATTATAATAAAATATTCTAGCATTCTGCAAACCTTTTTCTTCTGGCATGTCAGCGATTTCTGCTTCAATACCAATAGATTTAAAAAGTGTTTGCCATTTTTGAGCAGCTTCTGTATCTTTGGGAATTCCATTATTTTCATCACCACGAAAACATGTAACAAAAACACGATTCATGTCCAATTTTATTTCTTTTGAAAGAAATTCAAACATCCATTCAATTTGTTCGTCTTTGAAATAATCACCCAAAGACCAATTACCAAGCATTTCAAAAAATGTAGTGTGACGATTATCCCCGACTTCATCCATGTCAACGGCACGAAAACATTTTTGTGAATCAGAAATACGAGTTCCCAAAGGATGTTTTTCACCAAGCAAATATGGCACCATAGGTTGCATACCAGAGCCAGTAAAAAGTGTGGTTGGATCATTTTCAGGCATCAAAGAAGCTGAACTGATCACAGTATGACCTTTGCTTTCAAAAAATTCTAAATATTTTTTTCTAAGTTCTTGAGCGTTTAGCATATTATGTTCTAAATGTTCTAATTGTTAAAAATGTTATAAATGATTTTTAATTTTGTAGTTTCCAAAGTTTATCTACACTAAAATTGAATTCTTTCCAAGACTCATTTTTATATTCTTCTTTCCATTTGTTAATTATAGTATCTTTGGCATCATAAAAAGGATTCACTCCACCACTTGTATCACTGTTTTTAACTTTATCTAAAATAAAAGGCGTATTTACTTTTAGAACTTCTGGCAAAGCATCAGTTGATAACTCAGATAAATAATACATATCTATTTCTTTATTTTCATTCAAAAATCTATCAACATTTTTACTAGCAATCATCCTGTCTACATTTATTGAACTAACAACACAAAGAGCAGCTATTCCTAATACTACAGTCACGTTGAAAAATTTTCTAAATTCAAAATCAATAGATAAACTAACAGCAGTGAAAGTCAAAATGGCCATACAAAAATAAATAAACCATTCAACATAAAGACGCATAGTTGTAAAACCATAAGCATCTTGATAAAGATTCATTCTCTTCAAAGCTGACATAGCAATCACAGCTACTTGTAAAATCAAAAATATTTTTAGTAATTTCAAAAGTACATGGCTACCATGATCTGAAGCTGATTTATAAAAAATAATCAAAATAATAGAAGCCAAAACAATCACCCAAGCAAGTTGAAAAAAACCTTGTCTAGCATAATCAGCAAAATTGATATTATTATTCACCATAAAACTTGTAGAACCAAAAAGGTATTGAAGTTGAATGATAACAAAACTAGCGAACAAAACATTTATCAAAGTTAGAACTACAGCTGAAATTGTTTTATCTATTTTTAGAGATTTTTCTTTTCTATATTTTATTTCATGAATAGTATCAATCAATACATAAAAAAAACCAGCCAAAGCAGAAGCAATAAAAATAGTACGAAAAATTCTAATAACAATAGTTGGTTCAATATTGAAATCAAACAAATTGTGCACTTTGTCTGCAAAGACAGGATCAGCACTAAGGAAGAGAGCTAAAAAAACAAAAAGTATAGGTACGGAAACCAAGACACCTACTAATATTTTTTTGTAAAGGTCATTGTTTTTATCTTTATGGGCAAAATCCAAATCATTGAACATTTGTCTAAATTTACCAAAAGCTTTGGAAAAATTTGCTAAAAACTTTAATCGTAAAAAATCAAATTTCATTTTCTCAGGATTTCTCAAGGTCAAAAGAAAAGGATAGACTAACAGTAAAATAGCGACTAACAAAGGTACCAAACCAGTCACAAATTCATTGTTTAATAACAAAATATCCAAAGAAAAAATAAATATTGGCAACAAAAGCCAAAGTGCCTTAGGTTGGTGCAGTTGTTTGCTCAAGAAAGTAATAAGTGTAAAACCTAAAGTATAAAGAGAAACAAACAAACAAAAACCTAAACCAAATACTTGAACATCCCAAAAGAAAAAATCAAAAGCCAAAGCTATTAACAATGCAAAAGCTAGATAAATCAAACGAAATTTTCTAGATAAATTTTCATTTAAGATAGCAAACATATAATTTTTATTTAAAATACTTTAAACCAACAAATAATATAACACCTGCCAACAACAATAGTGGTAAAGAAGTCCAAAGAAAACTTCCTAAAGTAAATGTAGTTTCCATAATATTAAATAATTACCCCGCCACCCAAACACTCGCCATCTTTGTAAAAAACAGCAAATTGTCCGGAAGTAGCGGCCTTTTGTTTATTTAAAAATTTTAATTTGTAGATATTGTCATTTTTCTCGACAGTGACTTCTTGCAAAGCTTGTCTATGACGCAATCTTACTGTACATTTTAACGGAAAAACTGGTATTTGTCCACCTTCGCCAAAGCTACGGCGGATAAATCCACTTACCCAATTTATATCCTCTACCTCAATTTCGTCTTTATTCAAAAGTTCGCTATCTTTATCACCAACGATAAGTTCATTTTTTTCTTTATTCTTAGCAACTACAAACAATACATTGCCCCCACCTTGTTGTTCGAAGCCATGGCGTTGACCAATAGTATAAAAAGCCAATCCTTCATGATCGCCTATTACTTCTCCACTTTCTGTTACAATTTTACCTGGATTTTTTGGCAAATCACGCTGCAAAAATTCTTTCATATCGAGTTCACCCACAAAACAAATTCCCATACTTTCTTCTTTCGTAGCTGTTGGCAAATCAAATTTTTTGGCTAATTCTCTAACTTCTGGTTTAGTATAATCACCCAAAGGAAATAAAGTCTTAGAAAGTTGTTCTTGATTTAATTGATGAAGAAAATAAGTTTGATCTTTATTTTCATCCTTAGGAACACGTAACACATAACACGTATCACGTACCATTTCTTTTTCTGGAACGTCTTCATTTTTTTTGTTAAGTGTTACGTGATTTGTGTCTCGTGCCAATTTTGCATAATGTCCAGTCGCAATGTAATCAAAACCTAATTCTTTTATTTTATCTAGCCAAACACCAAATTTGATGAACTTGTTACACATCACATCGGGATTTGGTGTATTACCTTTCTTATATTCAGCTAACATGTAATCCAAAACTTTTTCTTTGTATTCTTTTTGAAAATCAAGTTTTAAAAGCGGAATTCCCAATTTGGCTGCAACTCTCAACGCATCACGATAGTCAGGAATCCAACAGGACACATTATCCGCGTTTTTATCCGCGTCACTATCAGTGTTAATCCGCGTTTCTTCATAATTAATCATATATGCTCCAGTCACATCAAAACCAGCCTCAACTAATAAAGCTGCGACAACTGAAGAATCTACACCACCAGACATGGCGACGAGAATCTTTGAATTTTTAGCAATATTTTCAAACATAATAAGCATATCTTAGCGGAAAAAAGTCTTTTTGTAAAGGATATAAATATACTAATACCAGACTCAGCCAAAATTCGTAATATTAGTATATTTAGTATTATTTGTATATTAGTATGTATGAAATAAAAAAGAACCCCCTAAAAAGGAAGTTCTCTTAAATTCTAAAGTAAAGATTACTCTTTGTTCTTTAGGTAACATTCACGACAAAAAATGTCAGTACCTGCCTTAGGTTCGAATGGCAATTGTGTGATATGTGTATTACATCCAGCACAATTTACATCTACATCGAACATTCTCTTTTGAGGGCGAGCACCACCATTACGTTCGTCACGGTGAGCGCGATTACAATCTTGACAGAAAACTGGACGGTCTCCTGAAGGTTGAAAAGGCAATTGTGAAATGTGAGTACCACATTTTGCACAACTTAGATCAACGTTGAACATTTCTCTTGGTCCTTGATTATACATAGTATATACGTTCCAAAGTGTTTATTAATAAATTTTTCCGACCTTTTGGGAACGTACTATTTTTTCTATAAAAATAAAGAAATACTCAAATCTCGTTACCCATAAATATAATAACAAATTTACTATTTTTAGTCAATTCTTTTATAAACAGAGACACACACCCTCATATATTATCCAAAAAATTGAGTTTTAGACTATAATCCTTTGAACACTGGCAAACCATTATTTGGATCAGTAGGTACATAAATAGTTCCTTGTCTATCTTTTAGACTATTAATATACAAATATTCTAGATAATTATTTGTTAGACTTTCGTTGATAATTTTTTGAGCATCACGTTGACCTTCAGCTTCAATACGTTTTCTTTCAGCTTCTTTTTGTTCTTTTTCTAGGACAAAATCATAACGCTCTGACTCTTGTTCAGCTTGAAGTTTTTGTTGGATACTATTAGCCAAATTAGCTGGCAATTCTACATGACGAAGCAATACTTCTTCCAAAGTTATGCCCCTTGGTTCCATTCTTTCTTTCAATTTTTTTTCAATATCCAAAGCCACTTCTTGACGTTTATCCGAATAAATATCTTTGACATTGTAGTTAGCAGTTACTTCACGAATTATACTTCTGATTTGTGGTCTAATAATAGTTTCTTCATACTCCAAACCTAAATCTCTATAAACATCACTAGCTTTTTCTTCTACCAAATGATAGAGAACTGTAATATCCAAATCAACACTAAGACCTTCTTTGGTAAGTGCAGTAATAGCATCCGCAGCATAACGCTTACCTTCACCCTGAGCAATACTCATAGTATATTCACTAGTACGAATATTCAACTTAGTTATTTTTACCAACGGATTCTTCAAATGAAAACCTGATGATAATTCTTCATCCATTACTTTTCCAAACAAAGATTGAACTCCTGTTTCCCCTGCTCCAATAACCACCCAAAAAGAACTAGCGAAACTAATAACTATAAAAATTATAAAAATAGATGACAGAGTCCACACTATACGCTTTGGACTATATTTGTTTGGATTGATAGTTTCCATAATAGGTTTTGAATTATTATTTTTAAAATTTATTTTACTAAAAAAATTTGTAATCATCTCTTTTTTTCCTGTTTTTTTGAGGAAAAAAAATAACAAGAAAATAATTATTAAGAAAAACCAAAAATTTTGCAAAACAACAGCCACTAAGAAAAATAACACTAGCCAAAAGATCAAACCTTTATTGTCTATTTTCAGCATAATACTTTTATTTCTTATCAGTATCTATAGTATAGGTACTATCGAATTCATAACCAGCATAAGTAGACAACAACAAAAGCTCTACCATACCAATATACATATAAACATTTGAATAAAATACACTATAAGATTTCACAAAAAAAGGTACAGTAATAACAGCGTCCAATAATCCCCCAACGACTAAAGCTATTACACCAAGCATAACACCTTTTTTGGTAGTAGGTTCATCAAAATGAAAATACCATTTTGCCATGACCAAAGCAAAAGGAACCATCAAAACCCAAAGAATCAAATGTTGAAAAAATTGTTGTTCTTTCAAACCTGGAGAAAACATTAACAAAGATAAAATAACAAATATAAAAGCCCATAAAAATAGTCCAAATAAAATCGCTCGTGTGTATTTCATATTTTTAAAAATTAGATAAATTAAAATATTTATAAATAAACTATCCTTTTATACTAAATATTACATAAAGGATAAATAATATAAAAATAAAAAACACTACACCAAAAAAAATAGCTAGTTTAGAAACAGATTTTTCATTACTAGAAGAACTCTCAACAGAACCTTTAATAGCATCAGCAATAATAAAAAAAGGACTTAAAATAGCAAGAAAACCCAATGTGGTCATCAATATTTGCCAAAACATAGATGAAAAAACTGGATTCAAAAAAGAGTTTGAAAAATAATCTTCTAAAAAAACCAAAAACCAATATAATACAAATAAAACAATCAAAATAATAGCACTTCTAGTATTTTTATTTTTTATTGATTTTAAAATCATAAATATAATACTAATCAAATTTTATAATATCATCAGCCTGAATCTTTTTAGGTTGTACACTGTCTGATTTAGATTCTGAATTATTTACAACATTTGTTTGTGCTAGACCATTAGAACTTTTCTTTTTTCTATTGCGTTTACGCTTTTTCTTTTTTGGTGTATCCAAAGATACATTATTATTAACACTATTTTGAGAAAAAGACAAATTATCATTTTTTATCAATCCAGGCAACAAATCCACAGGCTCTTCATTTTTTTGAGGTTGTGCTGCTTTTGTTTCTATTTTTTTACTTTCTATACGATAATCCAAACCAGGTAACAAATCATCTTCAATATTTTCAATAACTAGTTCTTTTTTTTCTTCTTTATTATTTTCATTTGCTATTTTTTCTGTATTTGGCGCTTTATCAAAACTTATTATTTCTTCATCATTTGGTTTTGATTCTTCTGATTTTTTAACATCCAAAACATTATTTATTTTTTCTTCTTCAAAATTTTCAACTACTTCTGTTACTTTATCTTCTATTTTTTTATTATTTTTTTCAACTGTTTTATCTTCTAAAGTAGTGTCAATATCATCAACGTCTTCATCATCGTCATCATCAAGTGCAGATGAATCACCACCACCCATACCACTCCAACGTAAAATTTTATCAGCAATTATATCACGATGTTTAGCATATCTTTCACGAGAAACACGTATAACTTTTTCAGCAGAACCAGTTCTAGAACCAATAGGAGGTATAGTCATGGCTGAAAATGGATCAGAAGCCACACCATCAATCATCAATTTTAAGATTACTCGAAACTTAGAAAGATTGACAATATCTTGTTCTATAAATGTTGGGGCAAATTCTTTAGCCAAGATTTCTGAATCAGCGGCACCAACACGAAAAGTAACTATACTACCCACATTACCAAAAACCGCATCAGAAACAAGTTCATCAAGTTGGGCTACATATTGATGAGCCATGATTAAACTAAGACGATATTTGCGAGCTTCTGACAAAATATTAGCAAAACTAGGCGTAGCAAAATTTTGGAATTCATCAACATAAAGAAAAAAATCATTACGTTCATTTTCAGGCATATCAACTCTCTCCATAGCTGCCAATTGTATTTCAGTTATAAGCATGTTACCGAGTAGACGACTATTGTCTTCACCTATTCTACCTTTGGACAAATTCATGATAAGTATTTTGCCACTATCCATGATTTCACGTACATTGATAGTAGACTTCACTTGAGCCACAATATTACGAATAACCGAAGCTGACAAGAACTGACCAATTTTATTTTGGATAGGTGCTACAGCCTCTTGAGCATATCTGTCATTGTAGCTGGCAAATTCAACTTGCCAAAAAGCTTTGACAATAGGATCTTTCAATTGTTTGACAACTTTACGACGATAATCTTTGTCTGACAAAAGTCTGTTGATACCAAGCAAAGTAGAACCTGGATAATCTAACAAAGCTAAAATAGTGTTGTTCAAAATATATTCCATTCTAGAACTCCAAACATCCGGCCAAATTTTCTTGAAAATTCCCATCAGTCCAGCTGCCACTAAATGTTTTTGTTCTTCTGAATTAACTTCCAAAATATTGAAACCTATTGGATATTCCACGTCTGCTGGATTAAAATATACAACGTCATTGATACGATTATTAGGAATAAAATCAATAATTTTTTCTGCAAAATCGCCATGAGGATCAACAATACCAACACCATGTCCTTTGTAAATATCATTTAACACCATATTTTCCATCATCGTAGTCTTACCCATACCAGTCTTTCCAATCACATACATGTGACGACGTCGATCATCTGTCTTAATACCAAATTTACGCAATTGATTGCGATAATTTGTCTGTGCAAAAACACAGATGTCTTCTGGTTTTTTTTCTTCAGCACCTTTTGCTCTCAAATGTATATTTGGCATAAATAGATATTTATTTGCTGAAATTATAACACAAAACCTTTGCTAAGCAAAGAGGACGAACAAAAAAAATTTAAATAAAAACAAAAAGCACTCTTAGATAAGAGTGCTTTTGTTGATTTGAAAACAAATTATTGTTTTACCAAAGTGAAAACTTGTCCACCTGAACTTGTTAACTCAAGTACAAGTTTGCCACCTTCCATACTATATTTGTAAACAAAAGGATTTGACATACCTTCAAAAGATACTGTCATTTCTGAATCTGTCTTTGAAGTGATAGTACCTTTTGTTTCGATGATACCAAGTTTTGTTGTCAATTTATCGCCAGCAAAGATATATTTTGTACCTTTGTTCATTTCAGCATATTGACCTGTAGCTTCGGTAATAACCCAAGTACCATCAAGACCTTCTGATTTAGTACTTTCTACGGCTACGTCACTACCTGTACCTGAAGGAGCAGTAGTTGAAGAACAACCAGCACCCACTAAAGCTAGTACACCAAAAGCGGCGACTAAAGAAACTTTTTTATTCATAATATATATATTATGTTAATTAAATAAATTAATAAATTATTTTAAATAAATTTTGTCAGCAGTAAGTGTATACTCTTTTTTACTGTTATCTTTCACTGTATATTTTTCACCACTTACAGCAGTAACTTCAGCACTATAATATGGAAAAATTGTTTTACCACCAAACATTTCACCTTTACCAATATTAGCAATTACTTTTGCACCTACTACCAAAGCAGTAGCACTTGGAGCAACTGGTTTTACAAGTTTGTCTTCTGTGATACAACTAGCACTAAGACCTTTGTATCTTACATAAAAGCCAGCATCACAAGCAAAGTCTTCTACTTTACCTTCATACCAACCATAACCTAAATCTACCATTACAGCATCGCCAACATTATAAGCTGGAGGTGTTACAGTTTCTACAACCATACTTTCACCTGATGTTTCTGGTTCATTTACCGCTTCACTAGTAGATTCTTGTTCAGAAACTACATTTGTAGCAGTATCAGATACTACACTATCATTAGTTGTAGCTGAACAACCAGCACCAACCAAAGCTAAAACTCCCAAAACACCCACAAAAGAAAACTTCTTATTCATATTTTTTCTTAAATTAATAAATAAATTAAAATTATTACTAAATAATATCATTTTAGTAGAATATGGTCAAAATTATTTTAACAACTTTTCCACAAGGTCTATTATATCATGTTTTTTAGCTAGAGGTAAAATGACTGACAAATTTTTTGCCAATTTTTCTTTTTTTTCTTTGTCTAACAAAAGTTGTCTAATAAGCTTAGCCAAATATAGACCATCAGCCGTTCTCTCATTTACCAAAATAGCAGCTCCCTTATTTTCCAAAAACTCCACATTATCCACTTGATGACCTGATTTAGGAATAATTATAGCGACTTTTCCCAAAGCAGCAATTTCTGACAAAGTACCAAAACCACCACGCGATACGACAATATCAGCCACAGCATAAGCATGTTTCATTTCTTTGGTAAAAAATTGATAAACATGATAATCCTCAAAATGTCTTTGTGCTCTTTCTACCAATTCTTGAGGTCTTTCTTTGCCAGAAAGATGAATTATTTGGACAAGTCCTGACAAATCTTGCATAGCCTCCACAACCATCTGATTGACTTTTATAGATCCAGTTCCCCCACCAGTTGCGAAAACTACAGGCATGTTTTTCTTAAGTCCAAAAATTTCTTGCGCTTTTTCTTTTTTTCCTTTCAAAATATCTTTACGTACAGGATTACCCAACCAAAAAACTTTTCTTTTGGAAAAATGTTTTAGATTTTTTTCAACTGAAGTTGTAATTACTCTGGCAAATGGAGACATGATACTGTTTGACAAACCTATCAAAATATCTTGCTGATGAATCCACGTAGGTATACCCATAAGCCAAGCAGCAAAATGTACTGGTACCGAAACAAAACCACCAGCCGAAATACACATACTTGGTTTTTCTCTCCAAAGTATTTTGAAAGCTTGAAAAAATCCAACAAAGACTCTAAAAATATCTACAAAATTAAACAAAGAAAAATAACGTCTAAATTTTCCAGAAGATATAGCTAAAAATTTTATTTTTTCTTCCTCAATTAATTTTTTTTCTGGTCCTGTTTTAGTTCCCACCCAAATGAACTCTGAAGCTGGATATTCATCTTGTATTATTTCTTTGACAGCCAAAAGTGGCGTCACCGGTCCCAAAGTATAACCACCTGAAAATAAGACTTTCATAAAACCTAGTTTATAAAGTTATAAAGTTATAAAGTTATAAAGTTTTTACTCAAAATTACTTTATGACTTTACGAACTTTATGAACTTTTTACTTAAGAGTGTTTACTCACACTCACAACTATTCCCATACTAGCCATACCAATAAGTAGAGCACTACCACCATGGCTAACAAAAGGTAAAGGAACACCCGTCAATGGTAAAATACCGACAATAGCACCAATATTCAAAAATGATTGAGCAAACAACCAAGACATTATACCAGATACTAGCAATTTACCAAATAAATCTTGGGTATTCAAAACAAGATAAAATCCTCTTTTCAAAATTAAAAATAATAAAATCAAAAAACCCAACATAGCCACAAAACCTAATTCCTCAGACATAATCGCAAAAATACTATCACCATGTACCTCTGGTAAATACTGAAACTTTTGACGAGAATGACCAAAACCAAGTCCAAAAAAACCTCCCGAACCAATAGCCAAAGAAGCTTGATTTATTTGGTAACCTTGACCTTGTGGATCCAATTCTGGATGAAGAAAAGTCGTAACTCTTTCGGCCCTATAAGGCGCTATTACTATCAAAAAAATAAAACCAAAAATGGCCACCAAAAGCAACATCAACATATGTGATATTTTTGCTTCAGCAAAATATAAAAGTGCCAAAATAATAAAAAATAAAATAGAAGTTGTACCAATATCTGGTTGCAGAGCTACCAAAGCTACAGGAATAAGACCAATACCCAAGGCCAAGAAAAAACCTTCTTTCAAATCAAAAATTTTGTTGCCAAGCTTTGCCAATAAAGCAGACATAAATATTATCAAAGCCAATTTCATAGCTTCGGCAGGCTGAAAGGAGTAACCAAACATATTTATCCAACTTCTCGTACCAGTATTATTGGTAGAACCAATCCCAGGAATAAATACCAAAAAAAGTAAAATCAAACCAAGTATAAAAATTGGGCTAGCATATTTTTTCCAAATTTGATAATCAATTTTTGCAAATATTAAAAACAAAATAAGTCCAGGCAAAAAACCTAACTTAATTTGTCTTTTGACAAAAAAATACGGATCATCGAAATCATGTATACCCACAGCTACTCCAGCAGAACTTAGGAACATTAATCCAAACAAAACTAAAGCAAAAAAAAGTATAATAAAACTATAATCAGCTTTGGCAAAATTGATTTTTCTCATAATTTAGGCATTCAAAAAAACCAAAATAAAAGCCACAAAAATAATAAAAATTTGGCATAAGATTGAAACAAAATTCAACACTTGCGCCATAAACTTATCTTTTTTGTATAGCAACCAACCCATAAAAAAATTGGCTGATAAAATAATTAAACCCACAAGAGGTACAAAAAACACTTTCCAACTTTCTCCAATATAGTTTACCCCAAACAAAACATTGTAATGCAAAAATAATTCACTCGTATTTGGCAATTGCGATTTGAGCCAAAACCAAGAAAATAAATTCAATAACAATGACAAACTAACCATCAACATGATAGGGATAGAGAAGAAGTAAAGTTTCAAAGGATATAAACGTAATTTCATAAAAAAAGCTTGAAAAGCTTAAAATGCCAAAAAGGCTTAAAAGGCTCTCTAAACAAAAGGCCTTTCTGGCTTTTCAAGCATTTTAAGCCTTTCAAGCCTGTACAAATTATACCCCACATTCATTCTCTTGACAAGCAAGTTCAACTAAGGTATACTGTCCCCGATCCACTTTCTATATCAATTTTTAAAATTTAGTAATAATAAACCCATTATGGCACATAAAAAAGCCGGTGGAACCACCAGGTTGGGACGAGACTCCAATCCACAATACCTAGGCGTTAAGGTCAGTGATGGCCAAACAGTCAAGACAGGTATGATCTTAGTCCGTCAACGTGGTAGTAAAATCCACCCAGGAAAAAATGTAAAAAAAGGTAAAGATGACACTTTGTTCACTCTATCAAACGGTAAAGTAAAATTTCAAACTAAAAAAAGAATGAATTTTACAGGTAAACTAAAAACTGCCAAATACCTAAATATTGTTCCTGAAGAAGTAAAATAAAAATTCAAAAAATCCTCTAGATAATAGAGGGTTTTTTATTGTTTGAGAGATTTGTGATACAATGAAATAAGCAGAGTCAGCAGATACAGCAAACTCAGCTATTTAACAGTCAAATCCGTTATCTGAATCCATCAATATGCAAACATTTTTCCTCACTCTTCTCCAAGCAGTCTTAATCCAACTCACAGCCCTCTTCGGAATATTTTTCATCATTGGTTTCTTCCAATCTATAATTCAACAAAAAACATTAGAAAATTATCAACGCAGTCTGGGCTGGAAAGGAATACTCTGGACAGCCTGGATGGGTACACCGATTCACGAGATGGGACATTATTTTTTTGCCAAAGTATTTCATCATCGGATAGATAGTGTCCGCATATTTGAACCAAATGCTGAATCTGGCAATCTAGGTCATGTCAGTCATTCTTACAATACCAAAAGTATTTATCAGAAGCTCGGCAACTTTTTTATCGGAGCTGGTCCCATGATTTTTGGTTCAATTGTCCTTGTCATTTTTCTCTATTTCTTCGTACCAAATGCCAAAGAAATCTTCAATCCCCTTTTTGCTAGTTTCCATAATCCTTTAGAATTTTTGACAGCAATTTATGAGAGTCTAAAAAATCTCTTTGCAATAGACAATATCAGCCAATGGAACTTCTGGCTATTCTTCTATTTATCTCTCGCTGTAGCCTCTCACATGGCGCCTAGCAAGCCAGATAGACGTGGAATGTGGAGTGGATTCTTCTGGATTGTACTTTTGCTTATTATTATCAACCTTATTACTCTTTTACTCGGAGTAGACATTACAAAATATGTTTTGAATCTTAGTCAATTTTTGGGACTTTTTGTATCAATATTTTTTTATGGTTTGCTTTTGTCTTTTTTGCACTTTTTGATTTCGGTGGTGATTTTAATAGTATTTAGGAGAAGATAAAAATTTTATTTTATTATTGTAATTAATACACTTAAAAAAGTAAGAAAAAGAGAAACGCCAGCAAAAATTAAAGCATATATACTATTTTTTTCCGCATGATCTAAACCTTTATAATTTACAGCCGCCATAATTCCTTTCTCATTCAGTGTATAATAATGAACATTAGGATTTACAGAATCATTATTATAAAAAAGCTCAATAAACTTACGATCTGAATCTGAAGTTGTCAAAAAAATCTTTCTTATCCATTGTTCTTGTTTAAAATTTAATTGAAAAGTTTTATTCATGTCTTCCCAACTAAAACCGCTTTCTTGTTTATCATGAGCCCATAAAAGAACCCTTATATACAAATCTTCTTTTGTTTTTTTCATATTTTTTAATTAAGAATATACTTCCAACCAGGCTTCCAAGACTTTGTCTTTCTCCAATCTTCTAACAAAACTTGTTTCCAAGATTTTTCGTTCATTATTTTTTCAAAAGATAATTGAGGAATACGATGTGTTACTATCGCTATTGTTTTACCATCATATTTTTTCTTCACATCATCCAAAAAATCTTGAATTCTTTTTTCAACCTGCAAATACGATTCTCCACCACCTTCAAAAGGTGTTTCAAGATTTAGTTCATCATCAATTTTGTTTGCGATACCAACGTTAATTTCACGCAATCTTTTATCTTGAATCATTAATATGTTTCTATCACCAAACATTATTTCAGCAGTTTGTACAGCTCTTGTAAAATCTGAAGTAATCACCAAATCGAAATCTTGATTTTTTACTAAGTTCCCTTGATTTGTTGCCTGTTCAATTCCTAAAGTTGATAAAGGATAATCAATATTATCTACCAATTCTTTTTCATTTGCTTCTGTAGAACCGTGAGCAAAATATACTATTTTTATTGACATAATAATTTTTTTTACACTCCAGACTTTCTTCTATTACATTCTTTACACAACATCTGACAATTTAGAGCAATAGTTTTTCCACCATCATGCCAAGGTTTGATATGATCTGCTTCCATTTCTCCAATTGAAAATTCTTTTTTACATGCTGGACAAAAACCATTTTGTCGTTCGTATGCTTCACGCTTCATGTTTGGTGTAAATGCACGAATAGAAAGATATCTTTCTTTTCTAGTTAGTACATAAGGATAAATACCAGACTTTTTTGTTACGTCTTCATCTTGCATCAATTCTTTTATTTCTATTTCTAATTTTTCAGCATCAAGTTTTTTATTTTTAAATTCGTTATAAAGTTCGCCCCAATTCACACCAGACATTTCTTTGCGGTAATTTGTAAAAGTTTTACGTACCCAAGTAATAACATCTTGAAAATAATTCCATAATTCATCTGCATTTTCATCATGTTGATGCTTCGCCATGTATTCTTCAATCTCTTCATTATTTATCCAAAAAATTGCAGTCTCTAAATATTCTTGACGAATAGGTGAACCAGATACTAACTGTCCGCCGTCATGAGCTAATAAATATGCAGCACAATTTGTTTTACTAAATTTCAATTTTGCATCAGAAAGCCAAGGTCCAGTATAGACAGCATTTCGTAGTTCTTGAGGAAATAATTTTTCACCTGCAATATTGATAATTTTGAACCAATCAAGTTTTTCTTTATCAGTTCCTTCACAATGATAAATCATGAGTTCATAATTCAAAATCTGTTCTTGTTCTTCTTTTGTTAAATTATGAAAATGAGCAGTTCTGCCACTAAATTCAACAGAAAAATCTCCATTTACATATTGAGCGATACTGATTGTACGTTGTTGTCCATCTAACACTTCAAAATTCCCGTCTTCTTTTTTTACCCAATACATCACATTGAGAGGAAAACCATTTTTAACAGTATTTATTACTTCATCTCGTTGTTTGCCACTATAAACAAATTCACGTTGATATTTTGGACGAATATCTAGTTTGCCACCAAAAGCAGACACCCCTTCTTCTTCACTGTCTTTGTAATCTTTTACAACTTCTGATATTTTTATTTTATGTAAATCGATCTTCATATTATTTTTAATTATTTCTGAATACAATGTTGAAAAAATATCATTGCTAAATTTAATATTGTTCTAGCGTTTTGTTCCGTGGCATATCCCTTTTTAGGATGAGCAATACTAGTTTCTTGTCTTTCTTTTGCAAAGATAGATTCGATATTATCGAAGATTTGTTTAGTAAACGAATCATCATCTATTAGTCCTTTTTTTTGGGCCTCAACAATTAAAGGGGAAATATTTCCTTTTCCTGTTTTTCCAGTATTTAAAATCTGCAAAAATGCCTGAACAGCTGATATAGTATTTGTTACAGAATTACTATAGCCTTGTGGAGAATTTTTTCTATATTCAGAAAATGCATCTGCTAATATCACATTTACTTCTTTCCATTTTGAGTCTGATAGAAAAGATAAAACTGGTTCATAAATCTCGTTTACAATTTTTTCCTCCTGTTTAGGAATGAATTGATCTTCGACCATTAATATATCTAAAGCAAATTGATTTGATATATCATTAAAACAATTTTTGAATTTATCACGATGTTGGTAATAATTGGAATTATCTAATTCATTTACATAGTATGATAAAAGCTCATACGAAATTTCTTTTGGTTTATTTAAAAAAATATTCCAAAAATCACTATGTGTACATGTCATACAACAATTATTCAAAGTGCTGTATTCACGATGTGGTCCACCATGATTTAGTGTTTCAGGACAAAAGTTATTCGCTTTATTTGCATCACTAAATTCTCTTATGGCGTTATGAACATATAGTTTTTGATTAGAATCTGTAAACCATCCCTTATTTATAAAATTTTTAAGAATTATTTTTCGTTCTTTTTCATCACAATCACTCAATGAACGCATGTTAAGATTTGGTGTAAGAAATTTCTTAGATTCTTGATTTGTTTGACTCCAAAGTTTGAACATAATTATTTTTGTGGTTTTTTATTTTTAATTACTATTCTTGAAAAAACAGCCTTGCCATTTATATTACAAGTATGTGAGTGCCTCTGTCTGACATTTTCATTTGTTTTTTGACTATTAAATAAAGTATATCTATTCAAAAGATCAATTATTTCAAATTGATTTGGGTCATATTTACCTAAAAAAGTTATTGGTACTCCCATTTCTTCATTATAGTCTTGCGGGATTTCTGCAACTTTTGAAACATTGATAGCATCATAATTATCATACTTAGGATATTCAGATGGATTATACTTTTTATATAAAGTTAACTTTTCATTTTTCTTTTCTATGTATAAATTTGTAAACCACCCGACATTACCAAAATTTTGTATTGAACCATCTGGTTTAAAAAACTGCTTAACTTTATTATATCCAAGCCAGATCTTATTCTCTTTGATAAATTCAAAAATTCCTTTATATTTGATAGCGTTATCATTTCCAATAATCAAAAACTTTTTATCATACTCAACCAACTGTGCGACATATTCTCTAAACAATGAAAAAGGTGGATTGGTAACCACAATGTCAGCTTGTTTAAGTAGCTCTATACTTTCTTCACTTCTAAAATCTCCATCACCTTCTATTGGCGCCCACTCATTATTTTTATTTGCTTTTAGTTGTTCAGCTACATCACGCAAATCAAAAGCACCATTACCATCAAGATCACCAACTTCATTTATAATAAATTTATTAGCATTTGTTTTTGGACGGCCTTTTACAGGAACAAGTGTTTTGTCATCACCAAATAAGCCTAATTGAGTATTGGCAATTGGTGATGGTTTGTAACTTGTAGCAATAAGTCTTTTCAAACCAAGTGCATTGAAATTACTAGCAAAATATTTGAAGAAGTTGCTCTCAAAAGGATCGTCACAATTGCAATATACTACTTTGCCACGAAATTGTTCTTTATAGTGTTTCAATTCTTTTTCAATATCAACAAGCTGAGTGTAAAACTCGTCTTTTTTGGCTTTGTTAGCTTTGTGAAGATTTGAATTTGAAGATGTTTTTGCCATATTATTTATAAAATATCCATGTTTACATTTATAAATATAGCAAAAATCCCCCCAAAAGTAAAATCAAAATCAAATTCACGCCAAAACAACAATATCACGTGAATTTATCCCAAAAAATAGCAAAATTCACGCCAAAAAACAAAAAAACCGCTCTTTCAAGCAGTTTTCTTCTTTCATTTTACTTCAAAGATTTCTTAGATTTTCCACTGGCTAAAAAATTTTCACCAGTAACTACCGATTTGCCAGTTTTTTTCTCCAAAGCTCGACGAGCATCTTTGGCTATTTTGCCACCTTTTTTTGCTGGCACTTTGTTTTGTTTCAGTCCTTCGGCATTTGTACTATCAGCAATTTGACGAGTAGATAATTCTGCTAAAGCTGTAAAAATCAACTCAGCTTCTGTCATATGATCTCGCAAATTTTGAGTTTTGAGTCCTTTTAGATTCTTGTGATCTTTCACTGATAAATCTGCCCATTCTTCATGAATAATGTTGGTAAGTATAGCGAACTCATCGCCTTTTTTTACATCATGTTCACTCCAATAATCAGTCAACTTGTTTCTGGTCTCTTGTCCCATCATTCTTTGTTGGATCCATTTGTCGCTTCGTCCTTGCTTTTGCCAATATTCACGTGAACGATTGAGAGCTCTTTCGGGGTCTGTCATTTCTTGCATTCTTTCGTAACCAACTTTTGCTAACCAAATTTTAAAAGGTTCAGCTTTGGGTGAAGGAATTGATTGGATTATACGAAGCAAATCTTCTGTAGAAAAAGAGTCTGTTTTCCTTTGTTTTCCATCTGGAGCAGTCATCTTCAACTGTACGATTTTTTCGTACACTTCACTACCTTCTTTTTTTAGTTTACTTTTTAAATCACTCCAATATCGTCTTGGGATACTAGTATTAGTTAAAATTTCGATAACATCAATAATGGAAAAATACCATATTTCTTTTTTTCCGTCGTAAATACGACGGACTTTGAAATTTTCAAAGATAGCCAAGGAAGTTTTATTTTTCATATTTTTAAAATATAAATAATGATATATATAATATATCAAAATTTAGTAATTTTGTAAAAAACAAAAAATCACCTTTTTGAGATGATTTTTGCTAAAAAAATTTTCAGTTGGTGACAATTTGTCACCGACTCAACTAATCCGCATTAGATAATCCTTCAAATACCTCAGTAGCATAGACCACCTCAGAAAAATCCACCATCGTCGCATAATCTTTGACTGCAAACCAACCTTTCAGACCATCTTTCTTTTCAATCTGACACCATTTTTTGTTGTCACAAGCAATGATTCTTGCTATCTCACCTTTTTGGAGTGTTGTGATTACAGTACTGTCATCTTGTGGTGATCTCTTGAGAGCTAAAGCTTGCAAAAGTGTTACTTCTGTATCTCTCGCATAAAAATATTTTGGAATATTTACCAATGTATTATTTGTAGAAAGACTATAATCATCAGCAAAAAACCAAGTATCCAAAATACTTGCACGCGTTTGAGTTGTCAATTTTCCTTTACCATCAAAAGTCATATTTTCATAAAGACCTTGAGTAGTTCCTAATAATTTCAAATTTTGCCCATCATACTGATAAAAAGTCGTAGTATAATCACTACTATCTCCCTCGTCAGTGACTACAATCTCTTTTTGATTATCACTTTTATCAATATCCACAATACCAAAATGTCCCGAAGGGACGTGTCCAGGTGTGGTAGTTACGATATTATCAACATGTAATATTGCAACGTAACTATAATCTATTTGTTTGAATTCAATACTAATGTTCTCTTTTTTGCCATCACCATTTAGATCTTCTTCTACTTTACGATATTGATTGAATTCCAATGGTTTATTTTCTAAATAATCACTATATGAAGATAAATCTGACTCGAATTGTTCTTGATTATCAACAGGAACATAAGGTGATCCTTCAAATAAAATAGTATCTTGATTTTGCTCATCTACTACAGTTACTGTTTTATCCTGTTCTTTTCCCAAATTCACAACATCTTTTGAAAACAAAAATTTGTTCATTAACAAAAAAACAATTACCAAAAAAATGATACCACTTCCCAAATATATATAAATTTTTTTATTGTCAGACATACAAATGATTAGAATAAGTTATATTGAATTTATACTACTCTAGTTTAGTTATTTAAGCAATGAAACAAAAAACCACCTTTTTGAGATGATTTTTTGAAAAAAATTTTCAACCGGTTACATTTTGTGACCGCTTCACTTACGCCATATTTCAAACGCTCAGACAATTTTTATTTTGATTATTAACTTATAATCCCTGGATTATCTCTATACTTTTTCATCAAATCTTCATTTTCAAACATAACAGAATCTAAATAAGAACCTTTACCCATCATACCCAAAGGATTGTAATCATCCTGAATAAGTACCAAAATTAATTTACCATTTTTTTCTTTGTATTCAAAAATAAAATTAACTTCTTTTCTCTTAGCAACCTCAGCCATTTCAAAACCTTCAACCATTTCATATGGTAAAGATTGTTCTAGACCACCCACAATCCAATAATAATCCATCAAAACTTTTACAATAACTCTAGCCGATATTTTTGAATAAATAATTCTTTGCAAAGGACTAAACAACTTCACATCAATATCCAAAAAATCATAAATTTTCATGAAACTTTCACTCTTTGGTTGATCTTTTAATTTTTCAAAAAGACTAGGTATAACTACTAAATATTCCAAATGATTATTTACTGTTTCCTCAAAGTCTGGATTTGCTACAAATTTTTTGTCTGCAAAATTTTTTACAACAAACTCCAAGTCTAGTTTGGCTCTGTCAGCATATTGTTCTTTTGTAAATGTTATCTGTGTCATTTTATTTATTTTAAAAATTAATTATTTTTTAATCCTTAATCACCAATCCTTATTTCCTACTTCTTCTTATTTTTTCTTTTTTCCTCTACTCTTCCTTTTTTCCATTCACTTAAAAATTCAGGAAATTTATCTCCCAATTTATCCCAAGTAATCAAAGCTTCAACAACCCCTTTACTTCCACCCATTGCAACTATATAATCGTCCAAATCTATCAAAAAAGATTTACCTAATTTTTCATTTACTTCTTTAAATAATTTTTTTAAATCTGGTTGTCTATGTTCACCTTTTTGTTTCAATTGATACTGTTCAAAATACGAATTATATATAGTTTTTTCAGATATACCCGCATCTATTATTTTTTTTAACAACGATACTTCATATGTATAACTAGCACCTTCAAATTCTTTAATATCATCACCTTTTTTTTCAGAAAATTTTAATGCTAAATATTCTGTTGTCGCTTCATTCAACCAGATAAAATTACCACGTCCATTATCATTATAATCAACAGAACCAGTCCTTTCAATACTAGTTTTTTTTCTAGCTGATGAGTTAAAAGAAAAACCCATCTTTTTTTTAGATTCCGTTTCTCCCATGTTAGAAACAGTATGTAATAATTCATGAAAAAATGTATGCCTAAAATCTACATCATTTTTCATAGTTCTTACAATTATTCTTTCTTTATCAGAAAGATAGACACCCTTAGCGCTAACACGTCCAGAACTAGATTCATCTGTCAACACAAAATCTATACTTTTTATTTTGTTTCTTACTTTATCAATATCTACCTTTAAATCTCCATTATTAATTTCCTCTAAAAATAATTTTTGGAAATCTTCCAAACTTTCATTTATATTTCCTTTTCCTTCAGTAGCAACTCTATTTTCTAAATGTTTTTTATATACTTCTACCATGTGACTATAATTTTCTATACCCTTTTCATCTAGAGAACCGGTAGAAAACAAATCTTTATAAACTTCTGCTACTTTATGTGCATAAACTCTATCCTGAAATCTCTCTACAGCAGAACTTGAATCTCTATTTATACCAACTCTTTCTACATAATCAATTATACGAGGATCATCTTTTACGCTTTCTTCTATTTCCAATAAAATATTCTCATTTTTACTTTCTGAATCACTATCTTTTTCTAAAAAATATATATCAAAAAAATTTTGTAAAAAATCTTCATCCAACAAAGGTACTTCCTTTTCAACCCCCAAAAGGTAAATCCTTTTTAAAAGATCTTTTCTACTTTTAATACTTTCTTCTGTGGCACCTTCTTCCTTTAATTTTTTTATTTGATTAAAAATATCCAAATCAACATGACCAAAAAATTTACCTAATCTTACTTCTACTCCTACTTTTTCTTCTTCAATATTTTTTTCTTTTTCATCAATTATTCCAAATTTTTCCATGATATCTGTATCTCTTAATTCATTAGCTAAATTAGAATATTCTGATAAATCCAATTCACTCCCTAAAAAATTAACAGAATCTCTAAAGAAATCTCTTTTCTCTTCCAAAGAAAGATATTCTGAATCTCCTGTAAATATTTTTCGAAATAATTTTAAACCAATCTCTTTCTTACCAGGTATAGAATCTGGTAAACTCTCATAAAAAATAATAGAATCACGTGAATATCTAGTATCTAAAGATTCTAATATCTTATTTTTAATAACTGTTTCAACTAGACTCTTTGTGTTTTGATCAACAATATAATCTGACTTTTCTAAAAATAAATTTACAGACCAGATAAGATCATTATTATCCATAATATTTCTCAAAAGACTCAAGGCTATTCTATCTTTATCTGATGGCTCTAAAAACAAATCACATTCTAATATCTCTGAAAAAATGTTTACAGTTTCTTTATAGGAAGAAAAATTATTATTATCAAAATAAAGTCCCACTTTATACCTCAACTCTACACTACTTTCATTCCAATCTGGATTTTCTTTGTTCTTATCATTATTTTCTAACCAAAAATCCAAAGATGCCATCACATCATTCCCTTTCAACAATTCTCTAAAAGAAACTATTTCTTTTTTACTCTCTATTTCTCTATTTTCCCCAGATCCTTCTTCCTCAGATGAAACTAAATGATCCCCTACTAAACCATCAACAACCTCTTCCGAAATTATTTTATTCTCAGCTAATAAAACATCCAACTCAACTGATAGACTATCGTCACCTCCTACTCCATCTTGAATTTCCTTACCAACAATAGCTAAATCAACTTCATTTTGTCTTGTTACAGATTCAACTTTTTGTAAAACAATAGTTTGCAATCCTTCAAGCATTTCTTCTACGCTGTACTCCTCCTCTTTATCTTCATTCACTTCAGTACTTTCTAAAAACTCGGCTTCTTTTGACCATCTACCTCCAATACCAAACTTATCCAAAAAAATAGAAAAGGCACCTGGTTTTTTGACTTCTTGTTTAGCAGTTACAGACTCTCGCTCTTGACCAAAAGATTCATTTCTTCTATTCATATATTTATAATTCAGAAATTATTTTTCTTACTTCTTGTGTTTTTTTATATTTCTTTTCATTTTCAACTTTTGACTTTAACATTGTGATTTTTTTCTTCAAATTATTATTGTTAATTTGAAAAGAATTATAGGCATCTATAATTTTTTGAAACTTGTCTTTCAATAGTTTTTTAGACATACAGGTAATACTTAAAATTGATATACCTATTCTATCAAAATACATAATATTAATCAAAAAACTGCTTTTTCAAGCAGTTTTATCTTATTTCTTAATTTTTATCCCTCAATTCTTACTTATTACTCATTAATCCTTAATCACTATTTCTTCTTAATCTTCACCACAAAAAAACCTTCAACATACTTGTCTGGCAAAATCCGACAACAATTATTTATTTCTTTATCAAATTTTACATCTTTCCATTCAGGCAAATTCTTACTTTTTTCAAGACCATTTATTTCTATTTTTTCTATTTCCATTTCTGCTCCAAATTTTTCTTTGAGCCAAACTATTTGACTTTCATTTTCCTCTGGTGCAAAAGTACAAGTAGAATAAACCAGCGTACCACCAGGTTTCAAACAAGTCCAAGCCGAAAATAACAATTTCTTTTGCAAAAATGCATGATCCTTGATATTCTTTTCATTCCAATAAGAATAACTACGTCTATCTGCCAAATCAATTCGAGCTTCCGCACTACATGGCGCATCAAGTAAGACTTTATCAAAATAACTTGTGTATTTTTCAAAAATTTTTATACCGTCTTCATTGACTAATTCAAACTTCCAATCAACTTTTTCTTCATCAATCACTCCGAGTAACTTCATATTGTGAGCAAGCTTTTCAAAACGAATTTTGTCTAGTTCGTTGGCAACTAGCTCACCATCTTTTTTCATCATCATCGCAATCTGACTTGTCTTACTTCCTGGAGCTGAAGTCAAATCCAAGACCTTGTCCCCTACTTTTGGATCAAGTACAACGACTGGCACCATACTGGCTAGACTTTGCAAATATATTTTGCCATTTAGAAACAAATCTGTTTTCATCAGTTCAGATTGACTTTTGTTTTCCAAAATAAAAGCATCAGAAAACCAAGTCACTCTTTTAACTTTGAAACCTTTTTGTTGCAAAATTTGCAATACTTCAGTTCTATCATTTTTCAAGGTATTTACCCGAAAAGTAGTCTGACGCGCTTTAAAAGTAGTTAAAATTTTTTGAGCATTACTTTGTCCAAAAATAAGATTCAGACGATCTAATAATTTTTCGGGTAAATTTATTTTAGGCATAATATAATTTTAACTTTTTCCTACTTCTTTTAAAACTCCTTTATAGACATCATACATCACATATTTTTTTAATCCTCTTTTGTTTGCTTCATACCACTTTTGCAAACTATCATATATTTTTTTAGGGTCTCTTATCCCAAATTTTCTTCTACGTTCTTTGAAAAATTCGTTAGTGAATTAACCCTGTGAGTCCTGCGGGACATCACAGGGCG